>LFCJ01000022.1_pt1 | contig 75323 bp, 83 predicted proteins | sample 643141 | NCBI WGS metagenome assembly LFCJ01 (sample SAMN03766243, study PRJNA286221) | soda lake metagenome | biome: soda lake; feature: Kulunda steppe; material: water; isolation source: sample B1-Br-g2 brine of Lake Bitter-1 | place: Russia: Kulunda steppe | collected 2010-07
GACGAGTTATGGCTGGAGATAACCGGGCCTTACAGAACCTCATCGACACATGTCTGTCATCCTACAGATAGACCCTCTTGTTAAGAATAAAGAGGAGACAGCAGTCTGAAAACTATAAAAAAGAGGTAACACAATTAGATAAACAATGGCATGGTTAACAAATAGAAAAGGTGTAACACCTGTAATTGCAGTCGTACTTTTACTACTACTAACAATTGGAATGGTGGGAATCCTATGGACACAAGCTGAAGACTTGATGGATCTAGGAGATGAGGCAAGCTTCCTGGAAGACATCGATGTCCAGATAAACACCGTGACTAGGAATGATACCACCGATGAACACCGTATGGAGCTAAGAGTTGAGAACGTCGGTGACGAGCAGTACAACCTCACAGATATTGCAAGGCTAGAATACAGTGTACCGGGAGAACAGTCACTACAGCCTGCAGGAGGTAACGTACACGGCTTCACACACAGTGAAGAAGACGAAAACTGTTTCGATGATCTTGAAGAAATCACACCTGGCGATGTAGAAACATGTAACACAGGAGTAGAGATGCCGGACCCTGATGAGTCAATAACTGTAGAGATGGTTGAATCAGGAGGAGCCGACAGTATCGCAAGCTACAGCTGTAGTCCATCAACCAGCACAAGCACAACCTGTTAAAAAGGAACTACCTTATTCCCTTTATTTTATATTCTAATCTCACTTTCTATTTAGGTGTGAAAGGTCAAACACAGGCGGTCACCGCAGTACTTATAACCACGGTAATGATAGGTGCTATAGCCACAGCCTACGTATGGGGAGGGCCTTTACTCCAGAAGGGGCAAGCAGAGGCAGATCTAGATCAAGTAGAGAACGAGGTCAGAACCTTATACGAGAACATTGAACAGGTAAGTGAAAGCGGATCAGGAGCAGCAGAAACATTAACACTAGACCTAGATACAGGCGGATCAGGAGAGACTAGAATAGATATCAACGAAGATGAGAACTACATAGATATTGTGACCGAATCAGGAGATATACCGTATCCAAGAGAAACCTGGACAGTTATAGAGGGACAGAACCTTCAAAACCTGAGCATAGTAGAAGAGGAGAACTCTGGAGACTACGGTATCTCCGGCCAAGACTCAAAAGGAGTAGTAGCGGTACGTCCTATAGGAGAAGGCTCCGAGAACATTGTAACGTACCGTATTGAGTTTAGGAACATGCTTTCACAGACCCCTGACGGAACAAAGCTAGAGAAGGTTGATATAAGAGCAAGAGACTCAGCTACAGAGACAGGAACCGTTCAGACCGTTGTAAGCAATGAAGGTCAAGAATACGACTCGGAGAGCGATATGACTCTTTCAACAGGGGAGAGTATTGAACGTGAGAGGACTGTGGTAGAGATAGACTTGAGGTGAGAAGTTTGAAGGGACAGTACCTAGCAGTAGAAGCAGTTCTAACATTTGGGATGGGCCTCATAATCGCTGTAGGAACAATAACAATGTTCAACAGTTACCAGCAAGGCCTCCTAGACACTGCATCAGATCAGCACAAAGCCGCTGTTGCCTCCGAAGTTAACGAGAAGCTTATGCATCTAAAAGACGCTGACTCAGCGGAATCAACGCTCAATCTACCAGAGGAGATAGGTGGATCCGAATACACTCTAGCTCTAGACGACGAAATAATAATTTTCTTAGATGGAGGGAGGTACAGCTACGATATCAGAGGTTTCGAGGACTACAGTATGGAAGGTAGCGTGGAGGGAGGACAGGTTAATGTTTTCAAAAGCGATAACGAATTCATTATAGGTGCTCGATAATGTCTTTCAACTTCATACAGCTAAAAGAGAAAATGAGGAGAGTTAAACACCCTGAACTGTATGAAGATGATGACGAGGAGGATGAAATAAACGACAACGGCGGAATAGAAATACCTATACCAGGAAAATTCCGCCCTGAGATGGTCGAACAAGAGGACGAGGACGAAGAAAGCCTCACAGATGTAGACGTCCAGTACCCACTAGTTCCTCAAGATCCAGACAAAGGAGATATAGTATACGCTTGGGCTCACATAGTATGGAGCGAGGATAAAGGAGAGCTCATATACAGAGTTATAGAACCTGAGCTTGACAGAGGAACAGAAAGAGTTCTAAATAAGATAAAGGAGATACTTGAGAGAAGCTTCGACATAAACTTTACAGATTTAGAGACCGAAGAGGCGGAAGAGTACTTAGAAGAAAAAATCGACGACATTGTTGACAAATACGACATCCGTCTAAGCTCAGACCAACGAGAGGTAATAAGATACTACTCGAAGAGAGATTTTGCAGGTCTAGGTAGGTTACAGCCGCTTATGAACGATACCGAGGTAGAGGACATCTCATGCGACGGAACAGATATACCTGTATATGCTTACCACAGAAATCCTCGATTCGGATCTGTCAAGACCAGTATCATGTGGGAAGATCCTGAAGAGCTTGACAGCTTTGTCATGAAAATCGCTCAAAGATGCGGAAGATCCATAAGTGTATCACAGCCTTTGCTTGACGGTTCTTTACCGGACGGTTCACGTGTACAGGCAACCCTAGCCACAGATATTGCTAGAAAAGGATCAAACTTTACTATTAGACGTTTCACAGAGGATCCGTTGACCCCTATCCATATGATGGATTTTGAGACGGAGAACGCCCAGATGTTAAGCTATCTCTGGACAATAATCGAACATGAAAAATCTGTTCTTGTCTGTGGTACAACAGGAGCCGGTAAGACATCCCAGCTCAACTCCTTGTCTCTATTCATAAGACCTGATAAAAAAATTGTATCCATTGAGGACACTCCTGAGCTTAGACTTCCTCACAGCCACTGGGTCCCCGAGGTTGCAAGAAGCGGGTTCGGGTCGAGTGTTGAAGACGGTGGAGAAGTATCAATGGACGATCTCCTAAAGGAATCCTTACGTCAGAGACCGGAATACATTATCGTCGGAGAGGTCAGAGGTGAGGAGGCATACATACTATTCCAGCAGATGGCTACAGGGCACACAGGTCTCTCTACCATCCACGCAGACTCTCTCAACATGCTTATGGACCGTTTGACTACAAACCCAATCAATCTGTCTCCAAGCCTTATAGAGACATTAGACGCAGTGATGCTTATCAAGAGGATAAGGAGAGGAAACAAGTACGTCAGAAGGATTACAGGGCTGTACGAAATCGAGGACTACGATAAAAGAACCGGTCTGAACTCGAACAAGGTATTCGGCTGGGATCCGGAAACCGATACTTACAGCATGGTTAACAACTCTCTTCTCCTGAAGGAAATCGTCCATGAGACCGGAGGAGATGAGGAGGACATGAGAAAAGAGCTTAAGAACAGGCAGCACGTACTAAACTGGATGCAAGAAGAGCAGATAAAGCATTACAGGAAGGTGGGAGACGTCATATCGCGGTACTACTCTGATCCTCAGTCTGTTCTGGAAGATGTAGGAGAAAGTTTAAACTCTGAAGAAGATGAAATCGAAGTAGAGAGCTAGCAATGCTTGAGGAATACGCCGACTTCTGTTATACGCAGATAGGCGGACATACCTTAGATTATATAGAGTACTTCGAAGGTCTGCGACCTCAGTTATCGAAAGCAGATATCGAGATATCTCTTCCAGAGTATGTCAGCATGATAGCTTTTACAGCTATAACCGTTTTCGTGTTCGGGGTGTTTCTACTAGGTACTTTTATGGGAATTACAGCCGGTATATCAGGATTTATATTTGCCATAGTTTTATCAATAATATTCTCAGTTGGCAGCTCATTCCTTTTCTACTTGTATCCTTCTATTGTAATGAAGGACAGAGCTACGAAGATGAGAGATACTCTACCATTCGCAACAATGTATATGGCGACTCTTGCAGGAACAGGGACATCTATTAGTGAGCTTTTCTCAAACCTTTCGAAGACAGAAGAGTACGGCGAAATATCTAAAGAGGCTCAAAAGATAAACAGAGATATTGAAACATTTGGAATGGATGTTACAGAGGCTCTTCAAAGAGCAGCAGAAAGAACACCGAGTAAGGACTTCAAAGACCTTCTGTGGGGCATCAACCATACAATGACCTCAGGTGGTTCACTTAGAACCTTCCTGCATGAAAGATCCGACACATTGATGAAAGATTATCAAAGAAGAGTTAAGGCATTCTCTGAGCAGCTATCACTCTTTGTGGAACTCTATATTACATTGGTAATTGTTGGATCTATCGTATTTACATCTATGAGCGTTGTGATGAGCTCTTTCACTGGTTACTCTCCGAACTTTATAGTTATCATACAGATGGGGGCCATATTCCTAGGGCTTCCGGTTATATCTGGTATATTCATATTCATAGTTGACTCAATAGCTCCCGGAGGGATAAGATGATAGACTTCTTCAAAGAAGAGGGGATAGAGAAGGGTAGGTCAAAAGAAGACAAGATTGTAATAGGCTCAGTTGTAGCTGGCTGTATTCTTATAGTTGCCGGTATGCTCAGCTATATAGTTCTATCACCTCAAATAGGAGGATCACTCATAATATTAGGTCTTATAGTAGCTGTACTGCCTTATGGAATTCTTTCCTTCCTAAAGAACCGTGCAATTAGAGAGGTAGAGGATCAGTTCCCTACATTCTTAAAAGATTTAGCAGAGTCTAAGAGAGGCGGAATGACTCTATTACAGGCGTTTGAATCAGCTAAGGAATCAGATTACGGAAGATTAAACAGAGAGATAGACCGGATACATGATGAACTGACCTGGGGCATACCGTTTCCAAAGGTCATTGAAAGGTTTTCAAGGAGAATGGATGAGTCTGCAGTAATACAGGAGTCGGTATCTATACTTCTACAGAGCTTCCAGAGTGGAGGCAACATCACAAAAACAATTGAATCGATAGCTGAAGACTCCTCAAAGCTGAGAGAGACTATAAGAGAGAAGAACTCTCAGATAAAACAGCAGATACTGATAATGTACGTTATATTTTTCCTTTTCGTAGGTATAACAATAGGTCTATATGTGATGATGGCGGAGCTTATGGGTCTAGGAACAGCACAGGACGGAGCTCTGGAGAACGTCGAGTTTATGGGTGACGACGGAGGGACAGAAAACTTCTGCGACGGCTCCATACTCGCCGCACAGCCACTTTGTACAACAGCCCAGATCTTTCGATTTGTACCTAGCGATATAAGCAATTTGGGTAGCGAACAGGCCGAGGAGTACAGCTATGGACAGATGGCGTACTATAAGTCATTACTGTTTACGATGCTTATGATACAAGGAATGTGTACCGCTGCCGTAGCAGGACAGATAGCTGAGGGCTCGCCGAGCGCAGGTATAAAACACGCATTGATAATGATCCCTATAGCCTTTGTGGCATTCATGTATACCGTAGGTCTGGCAGGTGTCTAACAGATGGAAGGTCAGATAAACCTCGAATTCCTAACGGCAGCGATGCTGTATATAATTGCTTTAAGCAGTATATTCCTGGTAGGCGATCAAGTACTTCCCTCATTCCACAGCGAGACCGAGAGGACCTCTCTGAACTTGGAGGCAAAGACGTTCACATACGAAATCTTGACACATCCCGGACAGCACGAGAACGGAGATAACTGGGAGGACGTGGAGATAGACGAAATTGAATCCTTCGGGCTAGCTAACGACTTCTTCGAAGTTAATAGGGATAAGATTGAACGGCTTTCCACGGTAGGAGATGAAGATCTAAACTACACGACTTTCCGAGAACTGAACAGCCTTGAACACCAGTACCATTTCAGATTTACCTGGATGCCCGTAGTACATACAAATGAAAGCTTTACAAGAGGAGAGTCTCCTGACTTCATTGAGGAGCCTTGCCCAGAGGATCCTGATCACACATGTCCGAGCGGCTACAACGATGCCGATGATACCGTTACGTACGGCTCCGCGGAGATAGAGGGAATGGAACATACATTTCTGGCGACTGCGGAAGACGGATCCTACAACAGTCTTTATATCTCTCACAACTGGGATTTCTCAGACAGAAACCCTTACTATAGCAGAGAAAGCTTTGACAAGTACACGGATTCCGAGTATACTATAGAGAGTTTTCAGAACCGTGAGGAACAGGAAGGATCAGTAGTGATTCTAAAGGATGAAATAAACCAGTTCGGGCCAAGTCCCGACACAACAACAGCAATACAGAGGGTTGAGAGGTTTGCAGTGATGGAAGACGAACCTCTACTGATAGAGGTGCTTGTATGGTAGAGAGAAAAGGAGTGGGCTATATGATCGAGGCAATTGTCTCGATGATGATACTGCTTGTGTTCGTTTTAGGAAACAGCGTAAGCTCTCCTGTACAGGACTGGGGTGAGACACAGGATCAGATAACAGCCAACGACCTAACCTACACTTTGAAAGAGACAGGAGATTTAGAAAAATTCATGGTAAGGAATGAGCCAGGATCTCTCGAAACAACTGTCTCCACATTAACACCTAGAGATCTTGAAATATCAGGAAGTATTGAAGGTCTACCGTTAGACGATATATACATGGGTTTCCATGCCCCGGAAGATGAGCGACATACACTGGAGCTGAAGGACGATATAACCCAAGACGAGTGTTACCAGAATGATGAGTTAGAGGAGCTCGAGGAAAGAGCCGGACTAGAAGGACTGAATCCTCAGATAGAGAGAACTGAAGGATCTGGACCTAACGGAGTTTATCTCTACTTTGTAGATCAGAACCCTGATACCTCAGGGTTTGATGAAAGCCTATGGGTGGACAACGGCACAAGATGCCAGTTCGCTGACTCAGACGGCCCAATTCTCCAAGACGAGTTCTACTTATGGGGGGACAAGGACGAAGACTACGAGTACTACGAGTTTAAAGATATAGATGTTGGAGGTCAGGAGTTCACAACCTATGAGGCAACTCAGGTATACCGGATAAAACAGAAGATGAACAAGCCTGTGAACAGCGTAGAGACCTCAGCAGAGTTTGAAACATTCAGCTTCGACGAGAAGAATATACACGAATACGATATTATAGGACTCCGTAACAATGTTGATGAGTTCAATCATGGAGGTGAGAGAGCCCAGTTAGAAGAGTTTCTCGACAACAAGCCGGCACTATTACTAACAGATATACAGGAAGAACAGTTGGAGGAGGGATTGTTAGGAGAGACAGGTTTTGAACACGTGAACACCGGTAGAGAAGGAAATTTAGGGACACCTCTTTTAGGTACTAACAGTGACGGACTGGAGATAGAGACCTATTTCAACGGATTAGATGGAGATCTAGACTCTTTGAGTGTGGAGCCACAGGGACAGATATCTTCCTCAAACTCCGATAGATTTATGGAGGAAGACCACTTACTTTATGACTCCAACCAGAGATACACCCTAGAAGAGTTCTATGCAGAGAACAACAGTATGGAACAGGTAGATAACCTTGGTGTGATAGATGGCGTGCCAACGAGCAGATGTGTAGAAGAGTACGGTGAAGAAGCGGTAACAATAGGAGATATAGAGTTTGCAACAGACCATGGAACGGAGACTTATGAGGCTATAAGCACCCAGATGGCAGGAGACCACGGAGACTGCGGAGAGCTTAGAGCGGTGAACATAGATCTTGGCAGCGGCTTCAGCGATCTAGGACCCTTATTACCAGGAGAAAGTGTGGAAATCGAAGATAGGACATATACAGTAGTAGTAGATGGAGAGGATACTGTAGAATTCTTGTTCCAAGGCAACGATGAGGTAGAGATTTTAAACTATAGAGAGAGCTTTGAAGGCTTTTCTTCTGACAGGCTCGCAAGACTGCCTCACCAAGAAGAGTACAACAAACAAGATAGGAGGCTTATAGCATCGATGATATACTGGCTTGCAAGAGAAGACACCGAGTTCGGGGAGGATAGTTACGATGTATCCAGTTCTGTAGTAGGCGGTATAAACCATGAAACATATATGTCATACAGAGCATCTCTAAGGTGGGAATAGTTATGAAAGGACAGTTCATGGTGATATCATCTATACTAGTAGGACTTATTGTGATATCTTTAGCATCAGTTATTTCAGATGTACAGACCCAGGAGTTTGATACGCTTGACACCGGTTACACTGTTGATGTAATTAAGAGTGAGGCAGCAGACATGGATGTAGAAGAGGTACAGGACAGGCGTAACTTTGAACAGATGCTTACAAAAACAGGATATGAGACAGAGATGGATTACTGGACTGATGAAAACTGTTTAAACGTCACATTAGAAGATTCTAGTGAACGTATAGATCTAGACTGTATCGGTTAACGGAATTCTTCCATAAACTCAACCTCGTCATCAGTCAGCTCCAACTGTTCTTGGACCTGCGGATTCTCTTCTATAAGCTTAGAGATAAACTTGAGCTCTGACTTAGACTCACGGAGAGAGATGTGAAGTTTCTCACCTATCTTGGTTGATATAGCTTCCAGTCTACTTCTTGAGGCGCGGCTTGAACCCATCTTACGTATCTTGGACGGGTATTGGTACCGTGTCCAACCCTTGTACTTAGCTCTCTTACTAAGAGCTACACCAACCGTTGAGTAAAGGTATACGTACTTGAGTAGTTTCCAGTTCATTCTTTTCCTGATTCTGCCATTAAATAGATCGGCCTTGGAAATCCAGTTATAGGCTTTGGCATTGTCCTCAGACCTTTCATACTCTCTTGGCGTATTCTCCCTTATCCACTGTAGAAACGTATCTGCATCCTCCTGAAGGTTTTCAGTTGCTTGATTGGCTGTAGACGCATTCTCAGTCTTGAAAACCATTTTAAGGGCCTGGAATACTTCTTGTTCACCGTCTCGCGCCGAGATAGCTCCTATATCCTCAACCTCTAAAGAATCCTTGCCTTTGGCTAAAGCCTCCAAGTCGTTTATAGCCGACCTCATTTGGCCGTTAGCCTGTCTTGCAATCCTTTTGACAGCTCCCTCGTCGTACTCAATACCTTCTTCTTCAAGTATCTGTTTAAGATGTGCATTTATAGAGTTGGTATGAACATTTCCTATCTCCATAACCTCAGATTTATCTTTTAAAGTCCTGATACCAGAATCATACGCATCGTTTGCTGTCATAACTAAGGGGAACCTTGTTTCACCTACTATTCTGTTCAGTTCTTTTGTTCCTCCTCTATCAGATCTTCCCATACCGTCTACTTCATCTATGAGGATCAGTTTTTTGCCTCCAAAGAATGACTGCTGTCTTACAGCCTCTTTCAACTCTTTTTTGAGCTTAGATTTGGTTCGGACATCTGAAGCGTTTGTTTCAACTAGTTCATAATCTAAGTCGTTTGCAAGAGCTTCAACTAGAGAGGTTTTTCCGGTTCCTGCCGGACCATGTAGAAGGACAGGTTTATCTCCATTTTCCCAGTTTTCAGCCCATTCTCTAAGCTTTTCTTTCTCCTTGCTTGCTCCTCTGTAATCAGAAAGTGTTTGAGGCCTGTATTTTTCAACCCACATAAATACTCCTCTAGTTCTTAAGATCCGCTATTTTGGCGAGAAGCGCTTCTATCTGTATGTCGCTCGTTCCTCCTTCCGCTATCCGGAATTCAAACTCTCCAAGGTTATCGATTATTTTGAGTTTACCTTCATCTGATATGTCTAGGTCTAAAACTTCTCTATGTATTGCATTGATGACGTCTTGTCCGTCAAGACCCCTGTCAATCATAAGATCTGATAACTGGTCTCTGGCATCCATGAAATCTCCATCCAGTGCCTTTTCAAGAACTTCGTTTATCTCCTCTGGCTTCAGTGATGCGGCTGCGCCGTATATATCTTCTTCAGTGATTTCGTCTTTCTGCATAGTTGCGGTCTGTAGGATGTTGGTTACTCTTCTTAAATCACCGCTTGCAACTCTTAGAACAGCTTTTATTGCCTCTTCAGATATCTTGAAGTCTTCGTTTTCTGCAAGTCTTTTAATGTACTGCTTTACTTCGGCTTCTTGATGTCTGTTGAATCTGAAGACTGCGCACCTGGACTGTATTGGATCTATTATCTTTGAGGAGTAGTTGCAGGATAGTATGAAACGACAGTTGTCTGAGAACTGCTCCATTGTTCTTCTCAGTGCTTGTTGAGCATCACTGGTCAATGCATCCGCCTCATCTAGGAAGATTATCTTGTACTCTGCGTCGACAGGCTTTGTTCTTGCAAAGTCTTTAATTCTATCTCTTACAACATCTATACCTCTTTCATCAGACGCGTTTGTCTCCATAAAGTTCTGTTTCCATTCGTCTCCGTACAGGTCTTTCGCTAGTGCTATTGCGCTCGTGGTTTTTCCTGTGCCTGCTGGACCTGTAAACATGAGGTGCGGGATTGTTCCCTCATCAACGAAGGCTTGGAGCCTCCCAATAATCTTTTCATGTCCTACAACCTGTTCCAGCGTATCCGGTCGGTACTTTTCAGTCCAAACATCTATCATTTCTACCAGTTATCTCCTCGTCAAAACTTTCAGTAAACCACTCTTTTATTCTTTCACAGAGCTGTTTAAACAGGAATGAAGCTATGTATAACAGGTACTCCAGGAACCGGTAAAACATCTGTTTCAAAGAATCTGGACAGATTCAAGGTTATCGGTATAACCGAGTTAGTTGAAAGAGAAGATCTTGGAGAGGATGTTGTCATAGAGCAGCTTCTAGAAGCACTAAAAAACGAGATAGAGCTCCAGGAAGATACCTTAATTGAGGGGCATCTATCACACCATTTAGAATGTGATTACTGTGTTGTTTTACGGTGTAAACCCGACGTTTTGAGAGAAAGACTTTCAAAGAGAGATTATCCCGATAGGAAGGTAGAGCAGAATGTTGAAGCAGAGATACTTGACCTAGTGCTTGTAGAAGCCTTAGATAATCAGGAAAAGGTTATTGAAATAGATACAACAAACCGTGATCCTGAAAATGTTGCTGAAGAGATTGAAAGAAGAATAGAAGAGGACGATACAGGATATGGAGATACTGACTGGACAGATTATCTCTAAACGTTCTCCTTTATCCAGTTCTTAAGTTCTTCTTTCTTCATGGCTCCTGAGGTCCGAGATACCTCCTCACCGTTCTTAATGATTAGAAGTGTTGGAAGAGCTCTTACTCCGTACTTTGTTCCTAGCTGCTGGCTCTCTTGCATATCTACTTTCCCAAATTTGGGTTTGTCCATCTCCTCGGATACCTCTTCGAACACCGGTGCCAGCTTCTTACATGGCGCACACCATTCCGCCCAGAAATCGATGACCCAGACCTCGTCCGAGCCCTCAACCTTTTGTATAGAGTCTTGATCTATCTGTTCTACCATACTACTTGAGTACTGTTCTAATCCTTAAAACTGGTCCGGTATCACTCTTCCATATAGACAGTTCTGATAGGATAAGGAATGTCTATGCCTTCTCTATCAAACTTCTCTTTAACCAGCTGTGTTACCTCGGAAGAGGCCTTTACAACGCTTGCCCTACCGGTATCGGTCCATCCTCTAAGCCTTAAGTCTACGGATGAACCTCCGAGTTCGTCTGTCAGTATCTGAGGCTCGGGCTCGGACTCAACCGTTTCAGCATCATCAAGTGTCTCCCTTGCAAGATCTCTAGCTTTCTGTATATTGTCGTCGTAACTTATTCCTACCACCACATCAAATCTTCTTTTCTCGTAGCCTGTGTTGTTAACAACAGTTTCGTTGTACAGTTTGGAGTTAGGAACAATGACCTTTCTACCGTCAAAAGTCTTTATATCGGTAGCTCTAACCCTTATATCCTCTACAGTACCTGCTTCATCTTCTGCGGCTATCTGATCTCCTATCTTGAAAGGACGGTTTATCATTATCATAAGTCCCGAGATAAAGTTAGCAATCATTTCTCTAAGCGCAAAAGATATACCTAAGCCTATAAGACCTACAGCTGTACCTAAGGCTGACGGAGGGACTCCGAAAACTCCTAAAATCACTATGAAAGCTACTGAATATATTAAGTATGAAGTAAGTTTTTTAGCTGTCGCTGAAGCGTGCTTTGTCCCATTGCTATGCTCTATTGATCTTTCAACTATCTTGTTTGAAGCTCTATCCACTACCAGCGCAAGAGCTAAAACAACTGCAGCCCAAGCTACCGCTTGTAAAGTTATATCAGGCGGAAGAAGCTGTGCTACATCCTCCGATACTAGCTCTCCTGTAGAAGCAATCGAATCCATAATCTAACATTAAATACAGGTTAAGGAATCTTAATAAAAATTCGGACACAGGAATGATTATCGATGTACAGCCGTTTCACAGCCTTAACAGATTTTGAGGAGAAAGATCTCGAGAAGTTAAGAAACTGCAAAGTAGCTGTAGTAGGTTTAGGTGCCACAGGATCCGTTATAGCAGAGCATTTAGCCCGGCACGGCATCAATCTTCTGATCTTGGATAGAGACTACCTTGAGGAAAACGATGTGTACTCCTCCAATATCTACACACCTGAAGACTGTCAAGATTCAATTCCAAAAGCTGTAGCAGCGGAAAAGTACCTAGAAAAATTCACAGGTATAGATTCAAGGGTTGCTAGTCTAAACCCTGAAAACGTCGATCTTCTTGACGGAACAGATTTAATAATTGACGGAACAGATAATCTGGAGACCCGTTTCCTAATAAACGAGTTCTCAAAGAAAGAGGAAATCCCTTGGATATACACCGCAGCAATTGGAGAGAAAGGATATTCAATGTTCTTCAAAGAAAAATGTTTCAACTGCGTGTTTGACGATATAAATGCAGGATCCTTGGAGACATGTGAAGTAGCCGGAGTTTTAAGAGAGTCTTCTACTGCAGCAGCCTCTATAACCTCTACGAAAGCTGTAAAACACTTGACAGGACAGACTGTTGAAGAAACGCTTGACACTGTTGAAGGAGACAGCTTTCAGGTGGTTTCCTCGGGATGCGATGTGTGTAGAGATGGATCGTACAGCCGACTTGGATCCTCCAGAAAAACTGTAGCGGTCTGCGGAGAAAACAAGTACCAGCTGGATACAGATATAGGAGCTGAAGGCAGAGAAAAAATTAGAGAACAAGGAAAAGTACTTTCCGATAACGAATATGTTCTGAGATCAAATATTAACGGTAAAGAGATATCAGTTTTCAGTTCAGGACGGATAATAGTTGAAGCAAATGACAAAGGTCATGCTGAAAGCTTCGTTTCAGAGACGATAGGGGTTTAAATTTCTCTAGTTCTTATCTATCCCTAGAAAAATGGATTTAGAAGAAGATTATGTAAAGTATGCAGGACAGTTCTCACTTACGCTCTTAGCTGTATCTGCCACTTACTTCTTTGATCCGGCCAATGCCTATAGCTACGGAACCTTTCTAGGTGTGACTGTACTATTTGGTTATACAGCCTATATTTCACGTGAAGGCTTCCAGTCATCCGCCTTCCTAGCTTTTGCTGCATTGATATTTCTACCTTTAAACGCTCAGATGGCTGCTACATCCATAGTTGTAAGCTTTGGAAACGTTCTGATATCTTTCTTCTCTAAAGGATCAAGCTTTAGAAGTTATTACGGCACAGTATCTTTGCCTATGCTTTTTACCGGTGCAATACTAGGTATAGCTTTCTTCTACGGTGCTAGCCTGCAACCTGAGATAGCGGAAGATCTAGGAGAGCAGTTTTCAGGCGCTACTGCCGAAAAAACAGGTCTATTAGTTGAGCAAGCGGAGATAATAGAGGTTCAGCAGGACCAACAGACAGACATGATTGAGGACTCTGTAACCGGGACAGTTATGCTAACAAGAGAATATGTCACGAGTGAGACCGAAGGAGAGCTTAGTGCCGAAGACCAACAGGTCATAATTGAAGCTTTTGAAGGAGCCGAGCAGAACATATCACAAGAGTTTAGGGAAGAGACAGACGACAGTATGGACGATATTGAGATGGCAGGGCAGGTAGAAAAAGTGGTTCAGAATCTGATTGAAGGTAACGAAGTCTTATACCTAGCGCCTATACTAGCGGTGGGTTTATACGCCTTACATCCGTTTATAGGAATTCTAACCGCGATTTCTGCAGTCTCGTTTCAAAGGTTTGACAGAAAGTCAGAGTAATCTTTCAGGCTATTAAAGTTTGTAATGAATAAGCTGTTTATGACCGAGATAAAATTTGTAGACGATTCTGATGCTTCTCAGAAGCTTCCAAGAGACTTTGAACCATACGTTAAAGACTGGTTTAACTCAGAGTTTCCAGGGCTGAGCGAGCCCCAGAAATACTCTTTCGACCTGATACATAGAGAGGAGAACTCTCTTATCTCTGCACCTACAGGATCTGGTAAGACGTTGTCAGCCTTCATGTCAGCGTTGAACGAGGTTTTCAGGATGGGTAACGAGGACGAACTAGAAGATAAAGTCTACGTGCTGTACGTTTCTCCACTGAGAGCGCTCAGTAACGATATCAAAAGGAATCTTCAGGACCCTCTAGAAGGAATTAAGCAGAAGGCAGAGGAGAACGGCTACGAAGTTCCTGAGGTTCGTAGTGCGGTCAGAACAGGAGATACAACAGATTCAGAGAAGAGTAAGATGCGTGAAAAACCTCCTCATATAATGATAACCACACCTGAATCACTGGGTATCATACTTGACTCTCCAAAGTTTAGAGAAAAGTTCAGAGACATAAAGTACGTTATAGTTGATGAGATACATAGCCTGTCTGAAAACAAGAGAGGTGTACACCTATCGCTTTCTCTTGAAAGACTTGAAGAGATGGTAAACGGATCTCCTACACGGATAGGTCTATCAGCAACTCAGGCGCCTATAGATGAGATAGCAAAGTATCTGGTCGGATATGAGAACAGTAACGAAAGTTCAACCAAGATAACAGAAAGAGGCGACGAGATAAAGACCGAGGAGTTAAGCTCCGAACAAGAATACCGTTCCAGAGGCTGTAATATCGTAGATGTTGCAGCATCGAAGGAGATTGATCTAGAAACTATATCGCCGGTTAAGGATCTTATCTATACAGACCCTTCGAAAATCAATAACGAGATGTACGAGAGGATTCACAGCCTCATACAAGACCACGAGTCCACCATAATTTTTACCAATACACGTAGCGCTACCGAAAGAGTCGTGAACAACCTTAAGGAACGGTTTCCTGAAAGTTACGATGATAACATAGGCGCACACCACTCCTCAATGTCACGAGAGGAAAGACTAAAGGTAGAGGAGAAACTGAAGAAAGGCGAGATGAAGGTCGGAGTAACCTCAACCTCTCTAGAGCTTGGGGTAGATATCGGTACAGTAGATTTAGTGCTACAGCTGGGATCTCCTAAAGGCGTTGCAAGAGGTATACAGAGGATAGGAAGGTCCGGCCACCAGATAGGAGAAAAAGCTAAAGGAAAGATGATAGTCGTGGACAGAGATGATGCCAAAGAGTGTTCAGTACTTACCAAATGTGCTAAAGAAGACGAACTGGACAAGATACAGATACCCAGAAACTGTTTAGATGTCTTAGCTCAGCATATAGTTGGTATGGCCTGCAACAGGAAATGGGATATTGATCAAGCCTTCAACATGATCAGGAAAAGTTACTGTTACCAGGAGCTGGACCTAGGAGAGTACGAGGACGTATTGAAATATCTGGCCGGAGAGTACGAGCTAGAGGATCAGAACGTCTACAGAAAGATCTGGATAGACCACGAGGAAGAAATATTCGGCAGAAGCGGTAAAATGACAAGAGTCATCTACATGACCAATATAGGGACCATACCAGACGAGTCGGGCTACGACGTCGTAACACGTGGCGATAAAAACTATGTAGGGACTCTGGACGAAGAGTTCTTAGACCGGCTTACGAAAGGAGATATATTCACCCTAGGAGGATCAACTTACGAGTTCCGTTATGCTAGAGGCATGAAAGTCTATGTTGATCCTCGGCCTAAGAAACAGCCCACAGTACCTTCTTGGTACTCTGAAAGACTTCCTCTGAGCTACGATCTAGGCGTCAAGATCGGCGAGTTCCGGCAAAGCGTTGAAAAACAGATAGAGTTAGGTGCCGAAGACGAAGACATCGTAGAGTGGATTATGCAAAACTACTATCTCGATAGGAATACTGCGGAAGCCATCTACCAGTACATAAATGAACAGAAAAGATTTCTTGGCAAGGTTTCAAACCACGAAAGCATCACTGTAGAGAGGTATATTGACGAGGAGAACCGTCAAAACTTCATATTCCACACAATCTATGGACGGAGAACTCACGATGCATTGGCCCGTATACTCTCCCACATACTTCAGAAGCGAATCGGTTCGAACATAGGAATGATAATAGACGATAACGGTTTTGTTATAGTTACACCGAGAAGGCCTGTTGACATCGAAAGACTGTTAGACCAGTTAAAAGACTGCAATCTTGAGGAAGAGCTACGTAACGCAATAAGTAAGACAGAGCTGATGAAGAGAAGATTTCGTCACGTCGCAGGGCGTTCTCTAATGATACTGAGGAACTATGGAGGGAATTCGAAGACTGTAGGCCAACAGCAGATGAAAGGCCACTTCTTACTCTCAACAATTAGAAACGAGCACAGTGAAGAATTCCCTATGATAAAAGAGACTTACAGAGAAATAATGGAGGACGCTATGGATATAAAACACACTAGAGAAGTTGTAAAAAACCTAGAAGGCGGCAAGATAGATTTAGAGGTAATTGAATCTGATATACCCTCTCCTTTCAGTCACAACTTGATTCTACAGGAGAGTACTGACGTCATCCGTGTAGAAGATAAGAAAGAAAGACTTCAACAGCTTCATAAACAAGTGATGGAAAGAATAGAACAGAAAGAGAATTAGGAGAAAAACGTTAAACTCTCACATTCAAAACTATATGGTAGATGGTTTCGATTAATCAGATCTTAAGTACACTTGGAAGCTATTTCTTAAGTCCAGTAGGGCTTTTAGCTCTTTTAGGAGTTATACCTCTAGTACTGTTCTATTTGATTAAGCGAAAACCAGAAAAAGAGATAATGCCCTCCATGATGTTCTTTATGAAGGATAAAAGAGAGGGTAAAGCTAGCAAAGCCTTTAGAAAGCTACAGAGAAACAATCTGCTTTTATTACACATTCTTATTATCTCTTTATTAGCTGTTGCAATGGCTCAACCATTTCTTGAGACAGAGGAATCTTCTGAAAACGCAGTTATTATTTTAGATAGATCAGCCAGCATGGCAAATCAGATGGATAATGCTAAAGATTTTATAGAGGAAAATAAAGGTTCTTCAAACACCCTGATATTGGCAGATAGTGGTACCGAAGTTTTAGCTGAAGATTCTTCGTCAACCCAGGTCAGCTCCCATATTAATGACGTAGAGCCAACTCATCTGCCCGGAGACCCTGCCAGGGCGTTGGAACTGGCCTCTATGTATGACGGAGATATGGTTGTAGCCAGCGATTTACAGCATTCACAGGATCAGAGACCTCCTGAGGAAGTTGTAGAAGACCTTAGAAACGACGGCAGAGACGTCCAAATCTTTGAACCAGAACCCGATAACTCTTGGGGTATAGTAGATGTTGATCCTGGTGAGGAAGAAAGCTCTCTAGACATAATGAACTTTGAGGATACTGAAAGAGAGATAACTATAGAGAAAGATGGGGAAGAAACCGTTCAGTCCGTCGAACCAAGAGCTGTTGAGACAGTAACCTTCTCAACCTCGCCCGGAGAAAATGTCTTATCACTTGACTCAGACGGATTCGCTCCGGATAATACCGCTTACATATCAGTACCGGAGAGGGAGGTATACGACGTACTTTTCATATCTGATGAAGAAAATCCTTATCTAGAGACTGCGTTTGATCTCATCGACTTTGTAGAGATGGAGACAGAGAGTCCTCCTCTAGACAATGATATGGACGCAGATATATACATGGTAGGAGAGACAGAGAATATCCTCTCAGAGACTGTCAACGAAATCGAGGAGCAGGTAGAGGAAGGCTCTTCACTAGTTGTCTTTGGCCATGAAACTGTATTCGACACCGGTTTCGATTCTTTACCGGTAGAGAGTTCCTATGACATAAAGGAAACACCGGTTGAGATCTATGAACCTCATATAACAAGTTTAGAGACAACTATCCTAGACACAAATAAGACAGATGGCGAATCTTACGCCGAACCAGAGGAATCACTGGTTAAAGCTGGCTATGGCGACGGAGAAGTATTTTTCTACAACATTAACGATAAAGATTTCCGTAACAGACTCAACTACCCTCTCATGTGGCAGACCGTTCTGAGAGATCTTGTTGATCAGCCTTCTTTAGAGGAGCTGAACCTCCAGACAGGGGACGAGATAGACCACTCATCTATCGAGACTGCCTCAGGAGATGAGGAGGAAGGACTCACCGAGTTAACAGAGACGGGATTCTATGAAGCAGATGACAGGGTTTATGCTGCGAATCTTGAGAGTATAGATGAGTCAGACTACCAGGAACCAAGTATTGAAGCCGAGACAGGAGATGAAGAGATGACCGAAGAAGAAGTTCAAAACCTTGTAATCCTACTTATAGGGCTTTTAATCTTGGGAGAAATAATCTACCTAAGATATATAGGTGAGATATAGGAAGATGATAGGATTTGAGAGACCTGAAGTACTGATTCTGCTTTTAGGAGTGCTACCTATGCTCTATGCGGGCTTAAAGGCAGATAAAAGATTTAAAGAAGGTTTATGGGCTTCAAAGATACTTACGTTTAGCCTTATAGTTTTAGCTTTAACCTATCCTTTCATAGAAACCTCTTCTCAGCTGACAGAAGATCCCGAGCTCGAAGTTTTAGAGGACCGTTCAATGTCGACAGAAATCCTTGAAGATCCAGAACTAGAGTTTGAGGACGTCGAGAAAACCAGCCGTGTAATAGCTTCGGGAAACAGCTCTAACCTCAAGGACGGAATAGTCAGAAATATTGAGAGGAACGGGAACTACCTGCTTAAGACCGATCTACAGTCAGACCAAAGCCTAGAAGGTTTAGAAGACAAGATTAACGAAAGAAACGCAACCCTAAATCTGCTGAAGACTGATACCAAGGACGATATATCCGTCAGTATAAACGGACCTGACTCAACAGTTCCAGGGGCCGACAACCGTTACAAGGTAGAGACATACTCTACGGTTGACTCGGAGCTTGAACCTTCAGTAAAAGTTAACGGAGAGCCTGTAGGCCTTGAAGACACAGATGAAGGAAGATGGTCTTTCGAGGAAAGCTTTGAAAACGAGGGCGTGCAGACGATAGAGGCTGAGATAGATTATGATGGATACTTCAACAGCAACCAAAAATACTACAAAGCGGTAGATGTAAGAGAAAAACCTGAAACACTGATACTTGGAGAACGAGGCTCTTTAGGAGAACAGCTCGAAACATTTTATAACGTCGAGCATACTTCGAGTCTGCCTGAAGACCTCTCGGACTACCACAGTGTTATTGCCAAACAGGATTTCGATGAGACAGAGCTAGTCGACTACGTTGCAGAAGGTAACGGACTTGTACATACCGGAGATCTCGAGGAAGATTACGACATCTTACCGGTATCCCCCACAGGAGAGGATCAGGATACTGACGGAGCACAGATAATGCTTGTAATTGATGCATCTCACACCACAGGTACAGAAGGTCCTACAGGAAACATCGAAGAGTCCATAGATATTGCGTACGCCCTTGTAGATCAGCTTCCCGGAAATAATGAGGTAGGTGCTGTAGCATATCAACAAGAAGCTTACCTAATCAGTGAGCCTGAACCTCTTGTATACAACCGCGAAAACTTGAAAGAAGATATAAGCAGGATAGAGACCGAAGGCAATACCTTCCACCATAAAGGTTTGAAAGGAGCTGAAGACGCCCTAGGCGACGAGGAAGGCAATATAATAATGATAAGTGACGGTATAATACATCCACTAGGAGAGGAAGAGAATACTTATGAAAAAGCCAGTGATATAGCTTCCCGACTCTCTCAGCAGTTGATAACTGTAGGAGTAGGGGAGGACACAAACGAAGAGTTCTTAAGAGAGCTTTCAAATCTTGGAGGCGGAACCTACATGGACGCAGAAGAGTCCTCACAACTTAATTTCATGTTTGATGCCGGAGGAGCTGAGACAGGAACCGGAGAGTTAGGAGTACTTGATTCAACACATTTCATAACCGAAAATCTTGAAGTCTCAGCGCAAGTACTAGGCTTTAATCCTGTAGAACCTAAGACCGGTTCAGATAGACTAGTTGCTTCTGCGGACGGAGAACCATTCCTCACTACCTGGAACTATGGAGTTGGGAGAGTGGCCTCTTTCACCGGAGATGATCCAGACCTCAGCAATCTTATGTCACAGGAACCATCTCTAGTTACCAGAACTTTAAGCTGGACAGTTGGAGACCCTGAAAGAAATAGAGAGGAATGGCTCAACATAGAGTCAGCTCGGGAAGGAGAGACTGTAGATGTAAGGTCTTCTGAAAACTTTGAAAAACTAACAAGAGAAGGAGATAATCTCTATACAGGAGAAATTGAGCCCAAGAGCACAGGTTTCCATAATTTTGAAGGGAAGACATACTCTTACAATTACAACAAGCAGATAGAGCGTATAGGCTACAACGAGGAAAATAAGGATATCATATCAAGGACCGGCGGACACATCTACGAGCCGGGTGACGAAGAGGATATAGTATCAGACCTAGAGACTCACGCTGAAAGAGAAGTAACAACTGAAAAATCTTTAACCGGCTACCTGCTACTTCTGATACTGGTTATCTTTTTATCAGAGGTAGGATACAGAAAGTATAGAGGTAAGAAATAAGGTGAAAACCGTTTGAGAACTCCTATGCTTAAAAGACAACTTAATCCATTTTTGCTGGTTACTACCGTCCTAGTGCTTTCCCTGCTTGCTGGATTATCAGTCATATACCAAGACCAGCTTGATACTGTTCTTTCAGACAATCAGGAGCTGCATGATGAGATCGATGATAAATCGGAGGAGATAAACAGTCTGGAGGAAGACCGTTCAAACCTAGAAGACGATCTCTCAGACACAGAGGACGATCTACAGAACTTTATTGACGAATCTGAAAGCCTGGAAAGCGAGGTAGATAGTCTTGAAATAGATATAGATGGTTTAGAGACAGATTTATCTGTTCTTGAGGAGGAGAAGGAGAATATTTCAGAGGAAAAAGAGGAGATTGAGATAGATCTTACCAGAGTGAACAGCACCTTGGGAGATATCTGTGAGAACAGCAACAACGAGATTGAGAACGGAAGCCAGGAATGTTCTGAATGGGGTCACACATACGAAGGTGAGAATTAATGCGTGTTGAAAAGCTTCTGAAAAGGCTTAAGAGAGAGTTTATAAAAGTAAATGTTTTACAGGCTAGTTTAGACTCAATAATATTCTTTTTAACGGTTAACTTAACTCTTTTCCTGTTTTCACTACAGCTTATTGAAGGCTTCTCAAATATAGAGGCTTTAGCAGCTCTGACACTGGTATTTTTCCTGATAGATCTGGCATACAGGACGAAAAATTACCGATTGGAGATTTACGAAGAGAAAAATCCGGAGCTACAAGAAGTGCTAAGAACTGCTAGAGACAACCTAGACTCGAACAACATAGTTTCCCAGGCTCTCTTTGATGACTTGCTTGAAAGATCACGATCAGTCACTTCTGAAAGCATTGTTCCTAGCAAAATAATAATACAAAAATCTATAGCAGTAGGTATACTAAGTTTTCTTACTGTTTTGTCCGGCGTAGCAGGTTTCCATGTACAGGCAAATGGAGGAGAAGTCTTGCCAGGTATGGAGTCAGTTCAAGAGTTTGTGGGAGACGAACCGGACGAAGAATTTGAGCTGCAGAACAGTACAGATATTTTTGGAGATCCTGAGGACATAGGAGAACCTGGAAGCGTAGTAGACTTTGAGATAGAAGGAGAAGGAAATGCATCTGAATCAGAACCATCTTACCGCGAGCTTGACGAAGAAGATGTCTTCATGGAGGTATCGGGACCTGAGACAGACGAAGATATTGATCTAGCTAAGGAATATATGCTTGAGATTAGAGAGTTCCGCTGAGATTAAACCGATTTAAATCTAGAAGTCACAGATTCCTGTATGAAGTTGAAGGCTAGAGATGAAGCGGGAAAGTATGATAGAGCAAATGAGAAACTTAATCAAGTGATTGAAGAGACCGGAAAAGTAATAGTAGGGCAGGATGAAGTGCTGAAGAACACTCTTATATCCATACTTTGTGACGGAAACGTTTTACTCGAATCGTACCCCGGTCTAGGGAAGACGAAAATGACCAGAACCCTTTCGGAAGTTTTAGGACTTGAATTCTCACGTATACAGAACACTCCTGACCTGATGCCTACAGACATAACAGGAACACAGATTATAAACGATAATGCTGACGGTAAAGAGTTCAAGTTTCAAGAAGGACCTATCTTCGCTAATATGGTTCTTGCAGATGAGATAAACAGGGCCACGCCTAAAACACAGGCAGCGCTTCTCGAGGCCATGGAAGAGAAACAGGTTACCGCAGGTAATACCTCCTATGAGCTGGAGAAACCTTTCTTCGTGATCGCAACACAGAACCCTATAGACCAGGAAGGTACTTATCCTCTCCCTGAAGCCCAGACAGATCGATTCCTCATGAAACTGAGACTTGACTACCCACCGAGAGAGGATGAAGAAGAGATAGTAGACCGTTTCACCTCAGAGCTTGATTACTCCCCGAAACTTGAGACAGTTCTTTCCAAGCCATCTCTCATCAAGCTTCAAGAGTTCACCCGTAGTGTCCCTATAGCCGACGATATACGTGAGAGAGCCGTTGAGATAGTAGCCGAAACCCGTAAGAACGACAAACTTGACTTTGGGGCCTCTCCAAGAGCATCCATGAGCCTTGTGCTGACCTCGAAAGCGAACGCATTAATAGAGGGTCGGAACTATGTCTCTGCCAGAGATATTGACTCCATGGCCAAACCTGTTTTGAGGCATCGTATAGGACTTAACTTCAAAGCCGAGAAGGAAGGTCTTTCTACCGACGATGTTGTAGAGGAGATAATCAGCAACGTATGATAGAGATAGATTTCATAGACCAGTTAGACCGGTTCAACCTAGTTCTGAAGAAGAACTCCTCAGAGATAAATGAAGGGCAACAGAAAAGCAACTTCTCCGGTCAGGGAATGATCTTTGAGGACCATAAGAAGTATGTGCCCGGTGACGACATACGTAAGATGGACTGGAAAGCGTATGCACGTACAGAACAGTTCTATATCAAACGTTTCGAGCAGGAGAAAAGTCTTACATTACATATCCTTGTAGACCGTTCAAGCTCTATGGATTACGGAGAGAACAATAAGTACGATTATGCAGCCAAGCTCGGTTTAGCGACCGCTTACATGGCTTCGAACACTAACGACCGTTTCCGTTACTCGGTCTTCTCAGAAACTATTACAGATATTTCCTCGGCAAGAAGAAATCCTAATCTGGCTGCTATGGTTGAAACACTGAACAATCTTCGGAAGACGCCTGATAGTCTTATAGAAGAATGTATAACCGAGTACAGTAAACGTATTCGGAACAAATCGGCCGTTATTATCTTCTCAGACTTCCTCACTGACTTAGAACAGATCGAATCCGCTCTTAAAAGACTGAAAGACACCGAGACTATACTAGTGAATACTTTAGCCGCACAGGAGTTAGATCCTGACCTTCAAGGAGATAAAATTCTTCTAGATCCTGAGTCAGATTCCCGCATCAGAACTTACCTATCAAAAAAGACTCGTAAAGATTATAGGAAAGATTTAGAGGAACACACCTCTAATATAGAGGAGTTAACTAACCGTTACAACGCCAAGTACGTCAAAATATCTACAGAAGAGGAAGTATTCGACTCTTTTCTAAAAGTTTGGAGAGCGTTGAACAGTTAAACAAAAAGATTACTATCCGAATATATCTTCATGAATATACACGGTTTTGAAACCGTTGACAGTTTGCCCTGTCTATACCAGCCGGATACAGATATCTTAATCGTCTCCGATCTACACCTCGGTTTAGAGGGAACTATGACCTCTGACGGCAACTACGTCCCTAGACACCAACTGAAAGGTATCAAAGAAGATATTGAAGAGGCGAGAGACCTTACAGAAGCTTCAAGGATACTTATTAACGGAGACATGAAGAATGAGTTCAAGACACGCTACTCCGAGACAAGAGAGATAGAAAAGCTTCTAAAGTTCTTAGAAAATCTCTTCAAAGAAGTAATAGTCGTCAAAGGGAACCACGACACCTTTCTAGAATCAACTCTAAAAAAGTTCGGTATAGAACTAAAGGATCACCATCTAGAGAACAGGACACTGTTTATACATGGAGACAGAGAGATAGAAGAACTGCAAACAGATGGTTTTGATAAAATTGTTATAGGTCATGAACATCCTGCTCTTATACTCAAGGACGACATAGGTGTTAGAGAGAAGATACCTTGCTTCTTGTATGGCAAAACAGCTGAAGACGAGAGAATTACCGTACTTCCCGCGTTCTCAAACATTTCAAAAGGTACAGGAATAAACGAAGTTCCGGAGAACCAGCTTCTATCACCGATAATAAAGAACAGAACAGACAAAGACAACCTGAAGGCAGTAGGCGTGTCACGTGAGGCAGGACTTTTCAAGTTCCCCAAGCTGAAAAAGATCTAGTTCCTCGAAGCAACCAGAGTAATAACAAATATTAGAGCAGCCACGAAAGCAGCGCCAAAGAAGGAAACATTGATACTCCAGACCGAAGCTATAGTTCCTGCCATTATAGGTCCTGCAGCCTGACCTATATGCTTAGAAAACTCCCAAAAACCTGTCAGCTCTCCCTCAATTTCCTCAGGAGCTCTGGAGTCAAAGAATGCGTGTAATGCTGGCGAAATACCGTCAGAAAGTAACCTTGCAACAAGGAAGAACACTGCAACAGCGTATATACTGGTTGTTAATCCCATTAAGACAAGTACAGGAACTAAAAGCAGAGATAGAATTGACACCGTTCTTAACCATCCTACCTTATCAGCCCATCTAGCGAATAGGAACTGGAATACGCTTGGAAGAGCTGCAAATCCGAATACTATACCCATTAACTCATAACTAGCGCCTATATCGTCCAAAAGCAGAGGTACGGCCAACCAGAAAAAGGTGAATATTATTGAGTAGAGAAAAATAAGCAGCAGAGGAAACTTGATATTATGCCAGTTGTCTTCAAGGTGCTGTAGATCGTTAGCATATGTTTTTCTATTTAATAGATCTTCCATAGAGTCAAAAAATCCTCTCTTACCTTCCAAACCTATGTATAGATAGAAAACTAGCACAGCAAGCCAGGCCGTCAATATCCATAAAGCAAAGGTTACGTCAAACCCTCTAGAAGCTATCAGAAAACCTCCTATCATAGGTCCTACAACTGCAGCAAGGTTAGCGCCTAGCAAGAACACCGACTGGGTTTCTGACTCATTGTCTTCATCACCACTTTTTAGAGACATGCTCCAGCCCCCGTTCCATATCATTGACTTGACTATTCCTTCAAACGCTCTTCCAACCACAATAAACAGAGGTGCACCTGTCAAGTAGAAGAGACCAGGCATCAGCTGTAGAACTAGCCCTACAAATATCACTACTTTCTCTCCAGCTCTCTGGACTAGGTTACCCATAGGTATATCCAGAAACAGCGCCAGCAAAGGCGGTAGGGAAGTAAGTACCCCTACTAAGAATACGTTAGCTATATGTTTCTCAAAGAATATCGGCAGAAACATCCATACAGTGTTGCTTCCCAACCAGGTAAGCATGAATACTAGAGATAGATGCTTGGCTATGGAAGGAACCTTGTCGAACTGCATTACATTAAAAACAAGTTGTTCAGTGAGTTATAAAGACGTCGTCTTCGTCATCCTCTTCCTGTTCTGTCTCCTCTTGAGCTCTTTCTTCTTGACGGCGTACGAACTCTTCTTTGGCCTCTTTCTTTATTTCTTGAAACCTTTTCTCGGCCATTGACTTGTCTTCAGTACCTGCCTCTTCCTTCTTCAGCTTCTCATACCTTTCACTGCTGGACTCTTTCTCATCGTTGCCGTCAGAGTTTATAGCGTTCAAGAAGTCGTTCATTTATTTTTACCTCCGACGAAAGGCAGTATACGTGCGATAGTTGTTAGATCTTCAACCGTTTCCGCAGTATGCTCTAGCGACTCTGCAGATTTCTCTAGAGACCTTATTGTCTTATCGATATTTCTCAGCATCAGAAGCGTGAAGACCAGTATCACTACCAGTAAAGTCTTAAGGATAATATTCAGAGCTAGGTCTAGAGCTACAAGTTCTGATGTCACACCTCCTTATTGTCATGCCTTGGTTTTATAGCTGGCGGTTGGAAACCCTTAAAAGCTTCTAAACCGACAATTTTTACGTGATAACATGGTAAACATACCAGATGAAGTCGAGGTATCTGAACTACCTTTCACTCATGCAAGAGTAAAAAGGATGGTTAGAGAAAAAGCAGATGACGGACAGTACGTCCGAAGCGAAGTGTACTACGGTTTAAACCTTTTACTGGGCGAGATTGCTGATGAGATAATTGAGAGGATGATGAACACCGAGTCCGCTTATGTAGAGAAGTACGATCTTGACAGAGCGTCAAGAAAGTACGAGAAGGTTGAAAACATTATCAAAGAGAAGGAAAGAGTTTCACGCAAGCTTGATGCTCTAGCAGCAGATGTAGAACATCTGTCTCGCGAAGTACAACAAGCAGACCACTAGAAAAGAGGGTTTCAAAACCTCTTTCTATCTCGTATTCTTACTGATTTTGTTATTATCTTTAGGTTGAACTGATTGGCCTTTATCTCTTAGAAATGGTTTCACTGAGCTCTCGTAAAATTTATAACAGCGTTATAAAAAGTAGGTTCTGAAAAAGCTTATAGAGGTAAAAGGAAGAATGAGGTTCGAATCCGAAGTTGTCGCAGAAAACATACTTCCCGCCATAAGAAAGATACTGGCAGTCTCTCTGAGCACAGACTACGGTCTCACCCAGAGAGATATCTCTCAGAAACTCGCAGTTACACAACCCGCCGTAAGCCAGTATCTAAAAGGAAAAAGGGCAGACAAAAATGTGGTAGAAAAACTTGAGGATGACCCTCAAATCAATATACTTATAGAAGACGCAGTAGCCAAAGCCGCAAAAGATGAGGACTTCTCAGACGAGATAAGACAGATAATACAGACCTCAAGAGACAAAGGGTTGTTCAAGGAAAAGTTTAGAGACACCAAACGCTGCCTCTAATCCCTAAAACCGTCCCAAGAGAACTCTTCAGCCTCATCTTCATTCTTCAGAACAGCGTTTACACGGCTCTCAATACCTTCCAAAGAGTTTACGGAGATATCTGAATCGACAACGCTTTCAAGATCAAAGTCATACTCCTCACTGTAGGCGAAAAATCCTACAGCACCTATACCACCTACTCCAATTAGGACCAGCAATACCATCAACATTCTTGTACGCTGGGAGGAAATATGATCTGATCTGACCTCTTCATAGGTCTGTTCTGCCTCTGAGAAGTCAGAGCTTATACCTGAAAGTGCTTCATCAGCCTTATAGTACTCACCATCTTCAATAGCTCTTTCAGCTTCATCCATTCTCTCTTCAAAGGATGCCATAGCTGCCTCTGCTTCTTCAGATCTCTCTTCAGAGAGGCCGTCCTCTTCAAGCTCTGTAATATTAGATCTCAGAGCGTCAAGACTTTGATCGTGACCTGAGAACTGTTGATCAATCTCCTGTTTCTGGTCCTCGTTCGCAGTTACCAAAAGCTCCGACTCAGCACTGTATGAAGGACCTTCAGAGGATATCTCTAAATCATGAGAACCTAAATCTTCATCCTCAGTTTCAATCTCCCAAGTCAAGGACACCACACTACCATTATCAAGATGTGAAACAGTTTCGGACTGGTTGAATATATCCTCAACATGACCTTCAATCTCCAGATCTTCTATTATGAACATTCCTGTGTTTTCAACACTTAAGTCAAAATCTCCTGTACTTCCCGCTTCTACCTCAAACTGTTCAGGAGTATCTATCTCTACTTCAGGACCATCATCAGGATAGTACTCAAAGTCTAGATTCTGTGGTGTGCTCCACTGACCTAGATTGTCTTGCGCTCTAACATATAGTGTGTGTTCACCATCATCAAGTTCTGAAGGATCTATATCTAGACTTATTGTTCCGTCAGACTCGCTTGACCTCGTTCCGTCACCTGCACCATCAAAATCAAAGTAGTACTCTACCTGATCTACTCCGGAAGTATCATCCAAAGCCTCAAACTCTACCTCAAACTCATCATTGAAAATATAGTGTCCTGATACCGTATCAAGATCCAAGACTGTTGGAGGACTACCGTCAAAAGTATATTCTTCGGAATCACTTTCCTCGCAGTGACCGGCCTCATCACAGACCTCTACGTAGATATCTACGGTAGAATCACCGTAATCCGACATATCAACATCACAGTAGAACTCTACTTCATCTTCACCATCTAAGCTTTCGAAACCGTCGCTATCAATCTCATCATCTGAATCATCTTTACATATAACTTCTTTTTCAGATACCTCATCACCTGTCTCATACACAGTTATCTCAAGTTCTTCATTGTAGTCGTCTTCAAACTCGTCTTCAGTGTATAAGCCTCCACTTGGATCAAAGTCGACATCTTCATCCCCTTCGAAACTGGTTGTTACTGTGAAACTCCATTCGTCATCCCATTCCTCATCCTCCCAGTTACCTCTATCGTTTCCCAAAGTGTCGTTAACCCACCATTCAACATAGTAGGTTTCTGTATCATTAAGGTCGGTATCGAGTTCCGGATTATCTGTCTCTCCAAAGGTATAGTCAACCAGGTCTTCTCTATCACTGTCCTCATAGACCGTTAAGTTAGTGTAATGGACTCCAGAACGGTCATCCTCAAACTCCGCTTCGACTGTCGGAGAATCATCCGATATGTATTCACCGTTGCTAGGACTTTTAGAATCAATTACGGGCCCTGTTTTGTCAAGGGTAACCTCTATTGTTTGATTCCTGTCTGTATTGTTGATATTGGTTGCGTTAAGATAATATTCTCCGGAAGATTCAGTATCTTCCCATGTAGGTGTGACGTAGCCATCCTCATCAATCTGTTCAACACTTATCTCCTCCCAAGTTTCATTGTCTTCACTGAAAGTCACGTTTATCTCTTCGTTCTCGTCACCCTCTTCTTCAATTACTCCTGCTGGATCTGAAATATTGAAATCAGGAGTATCAGGAATGAATTCTCCGTCTTCAGGCTCTATCCACTCAAGTTCATCTTCTGCAGATCCTAGTCCTAGTAATAGCGTGGTGATTATGAGAAATGTTGTAAGTCGTAATGCTTTACGGTTGAGAATGGTCAATCACTATTTATTCGATGGGATTCGAATGTTTAAGTAAATTTTTCGGTGAGGACAGGCTTTTTTCTTCCCTGTTTCAGGTTCACCGGTTTTGGCTTTGAAGGAACTGTTCCAGGTCGTTCAGAGATGTAGTGTATCCTCCTTCAGACGATTTTGCAGTGACTATTCCATGTATATCGTCTTCTTGATCTACTAGAGGTCCGCCACTGTTTCCTGGCCGAATCTCTGCATCTGTGAAAACCATGTCTGTAAATACTTTGTTCTCTTGTTGAAGCTCTAAGGTTACTCCTGTTTCTAGTACTTTTCCTTCTGTTATATCGAGTTCGGACGCGTATGGATAACCTATAGCTGCTACTTCTTGGTTTACCGTTGTTTCATCAGCAAGCTCCAACGGTTGTAACTGCTCAGGTATATCTGCCTCCAGCAAGGCTAGATCGGTAGAGCTTTCTCCCGCTAGGTTGTCGGCCTCAACAGTCTCTCCTGTACTGAAAGCTACCTCTAAATCTTCTGAGTCCTCAACAACATGGTAAGAAGTTATGATATAGTCTTCATAGATTACTCCGGATCCGAACTCGTGGTCTCCTTGGTTGACCAGAACTATTGAGTCTGCGGCGTCTTCAAAGCTTGCTTCCGCGGCGACCGACATTAAAAAAATCGGTATCAGAACCAGTAGAGCCTTCTTCATAGGACGGAAATAGACATTGAGCCTTGAAATACAGTTATGTTATTCTCTGACATCTTCGAATCTCTGGATAGATTTCTCTCTCTGTTGGGAGTGGTCAACTATAGGTCTTGGATAGTCTTCTCCTATCTCGCATCCGGACTCTTCCTGTATCTCTTCAGGCATTTCAAACGGTTTATGGATATGCTCTTTTGGTACGTCTCCCAGCTCCGGAACCCATCTCCGTATATACTTCCCGTCAGGATCGTATCTTTCTCCCTGTGTCCAAGGATTGAAAACCCGGAAGTATGGCTGTGCATCGGTACCTATACTGTATGCCCACTGTATTCCTCCCACCATTGAAGCTAGCTCCGCGTCTACGAACACTCTACTGAAGTAGCTGTGTAGATCTCTCCAGTCTAGCCACAAATCCTTACATGCAAAACTAGTTGTAACCATTCTAAGCCGGTTGTGCATCCAGCCTGTTTCTTTTAACTGTCTCATTCCTGCGTCAACAAACGGAAAACCTGTTTTACCGTTCACAAATCTTTTCCAGTCTTCCGACGCCTGTTTCTTCGTTCTCCATTCGATATCTTGGTACTGTTTTTGGAAGGGCTGGTTCACGGTTTCGGGATAGTTCCATAGCAGCTGCAGGTAGAAGTCTCTCCAGGCCAGTTCCTCTTGCCATGTTTTGGGTCCCTCAGAGTCCGGATTCCTCGCCTTCATTCTTTCAGCCATCCAGAACACCTCTCTGATGCTTACTGTTCCAAACTTTAGATGCGGCGATAGCTTGCTGGTAGAGTCCTTCCATGCGTAGTCTCTGTCCGAGTCGTAATCAGAGATTTTCTCTTTGAACCTCTCCATACGCTCTAAGCCTTTTTTTCGGCCTCCTTCCCATACATTCATTCCTGGATCTTCAAATCCTAGCTCTTGAAGCGAAGGAAGTTGATCAGACTCTACGTCCGGTACAGCATATTTGGAGGGTTTTTGCGGTCTTCTTTTCTGCTTGTCAAACCATTTCTTTGCGTAGTAGCTGTATACCTTGTAAGGGTCTCCGGAGTTGGTTAGTATCTCTCTCTTCTCAAACATTACGTTATCTTTGAAGGTTTCAACTTCTACGGAAAGGTTTTCTCTGACTTCTCTGTCTCTTCTCTTCGAGTAAGGCGAGTAGTCTCTATTGAAGTAAATTTTTTCTGGGTTCAGCTCTTCCACGATTTTTCCAACCTGTTCTACAGGTTTACCTTTTCTTAGAACTAGGTCTTTTCCTTTGTCCTGTAGATTCTGTCTAAGTCTCTGTACAGAGTCTCTCCAGAACTTTACACGAGGATAACCTAGGTCAGCGTTTTCGAAGTAGCTGTCATCAACAACGTAGAAAGGTACAACCTCCTCATACTCTTCTGAAGCCTGTACTAAAGCGGTGTTGTCTTCTTCTCGAAGCGATCTCCGGATCCAAACTACAGCAGTCACGTATGAAGAATTGGGTGCTAAGCTTTTACAGTTATTACTGGTGTTTGAAGTACTTATTGAGCTGTTCTTTTCTGTCCGAAGGACCTACCAGAAGAAGGTTGTCCCCTACATCAAGACCTACGTTCATATCCTTGGTTATAGTCTTACCTCCCTGAAGTATAGATACGATCTTGAAACGTTCAGGAAAAGAGTCTTCTCCTGTTATCTCGTCGACAGTTTTACCTCTAAGATCAGAGTTCTTCCTTACAGAAGCCTTTACAACCTCGTTTTCCTCCGAAAGGTTAGCAAGCTTCACAAGGTAGGGATGCTCTATACTGCTCATAAACTCTGAAAGCATCAGACCTGTATGCGCTATAGTTTCGGCCTCTATCAGTTCAAAGGCCTCCATATACTCGTCGTTGACAACCTTGGATATAACTTTAGGAACGCCGTACTTCTTCGCTAAGGAACAGACAACCATGTTCTCGTTATCATTGTTTAAAACAGATATAAGCGCGTCGGCCTCGGTTACTCCCGCATCCTCTAAAGCGGAAAGGGTTGCAGGATCTTTGTTTATCACTGTTGCTCCTGAAGACGCGTACAATCTTTCACATTTATCCTGATCCTCATCTATAACCACTACGTCATGCCTGTCCTCAAGCTGTTTGACAAGCCTTCTTCCAAGAGTGGTTATCCCTGATACGATTATGTACATCTCTATTCAGAGTCTTTGAACAGCTCGCTATTAAATATTGCCAGAAGCGGTATCATCTCAAGTCTTCCCGCAATCATGACTATAATCCATGTAAACTTGGTGACAGCGGAGAGATCAACCATTTCACTACCCTCCATGTAGACCGGTCCCATGTTCCCTGCCGCGGAAACCGTCCCTGACAACGCCGCCATAAGATTTGTGCCCTCGGCGTAAAGCACGATAAGCGTTCCTAAGAAGATTATGGATACCCAGCTGAAGAACAGTACTGAGATCGTTCTTATCATAGAGCTGTCCAGTATCTCTCCGTCTATCTTCACCTCGTTAATAGCCGACTTAGGAAGCTTGTATGATCTCAAATGTGTTCTGAGAAGCTCTATCATAGCTTTCAAACGGAAAATCTTGAAACCTCCTGAAGTCGATCCAAGAGAGCCTCCTACAAACATTACGCCTATGAATGCTGCCTGTAAGCCAACTGTAAGCGATGTAAGTGTTATAGTTGAGTGTCCTGTTGAGGAAACCACTGCTGCAGACGTGAAAACTCCATCAAAAACCGCTCTCTCCGGTGTAAAGCCCTGACGAATCAGCTCAAAACAGGTAAGCACAGACATAACTAGGAAAACCTTGAAGTAGAGCTTGAACTCTGCGCTTCTAAGGAATGATCCGTAATCCGTTCTAAGGAACCTGTAAAGAAGTACGAAGTTAACACCTCCCAGAAACATTAAGAGAATTGTAGCAGCTTCTATAGGAGTAGAGTTGAATCCTGCTATGCTTTCACCCATTGTAGAAAACCCTCCTGTCGAAATTCCGGAGAAAGAATGTAGAACAGAATCGAATGCCGGCATACCAAGCAGCACGTAGATACCTGCAAACAAGGCAGTTATGAAACCGTAAACTCTCCATAAGTCAGCTATGGATTTTGTCAGAGAAGGTCTTATAGAACCTGCATCTGTTTTATGGGACTCGGCAGAGTAAAGACTTCTTGTTGCAGCACCAGACTCTCTAATAACCACTATGAAGAATGTTAGTATCCCTAAACCTCCTATCCACTGCATGAAAGATCTCCAGAAAAGTATTGAACTTGGTAAGGTCTCTGGTGCTAAAACTATAGATATTCCTGTAGTTGTGAGACCGGCTGTAGCCTCAAAGACCGCATCTATTATATTTAAGTGTGTTAGAAATGGTATTGCTCCGAATACAACCGCAAGCACCCATCCAAGAACCGTGGCAAACATCGCCTCGGATATATCCGGATTTCTAGAGCTTTCACCCTGTTTACCAGACATATAGATTGAATATCCCAGCACTAAAGAGGAGACGGAGGCAACTATAAATCCCGAGATCTGAGCCAGACTTTCTCCATAGTAAACACCGACTATTATTGGCAGAGCTACTAAAACAGCGAAAATCTGGAGGAAAGCACCTACAATCCTCAGAATTACCGAGCTCCTCATAACTACGGCTTAGAATTTCTCTGAATAAAAAGGGTGTTCGAGACGAAAGATGTTTATAAAGTTTGTATACGCATCTCCGAACTGCTCGGAACGAAAACTGACTGAGCAAAGGTGAAACTAATAATGAAGATTACAGTAGGAGATACAGACGGTAAAACACACCAAATCGAACTAGAAGAAAGCTCAAAAGTAGTTGGAAAGAAGATTGGAGACAGCTTTGAAGGAGGAATAGTAGGCTTAGACGGCTACAAACTTGAGATAACCGGTGGAAGCGACAAACAAGGGTTCCCTATGAGAGAAAGTATCGAAGGAACAGGTAGAAGAAGTATACTACTCAAAAAAGGATCCGGAATAGACGAGGAAGAAAACGTTAGAAAGAGAAAAACCGTTAGAGGAAACACAGTCTCCGACGAAATAGAACAGCTAAACACCAAAGTTGTAGAAGAAGGAAATGAATCTGTAGAAGATCTTCTATCAGAAGAGGAAGAGGAGTAAAAACCTTTTCAACCCTGTAAAAAGGAGTTAAAACTATAATGACTGAGATACCTGAGGCCAACATCGGACTAGTAGGACACGTCGACCACGGAAAAACAACTTTAACGAACGCATTATCCGGTAAATGGACCGACGAACACTCTGAAGAACTGAAAAGAGGCATCACCATAAGACTAGGTTACGCCGATATAACCTATTACAGAGATAGTGACGGAAACCTCAACGTAAAAGAAGAAGGTGACGCCGAGAGAACTATTTCTCTGGTAGACGCTCCAGGACACGAAACACTGATGGCCAACGTGCTTTCAGGAGCAGCAATAATGGACGGAGCAATACTTCTAGTCGCTGCAGATGAAGAGTGTCCTCAACCTCAGACAAGAGAGCATTTAGCGGCTCTAAATATTGCAGGAGTTGAGAATATAGTAGTTGTACAGAACAAGATCGATAAAGTTTCTAAAGAAGAAGCTAAAGACAATTACAGACAGATAAAAGAGTTCTTGAAAGGTTCTGTTGCCGAAGACGCTCCTATAGTACCTATATCAGCACAACAGGAGATTAACATCGATGCTCTTCTGGAAGCTGTAGATGAAGAGATATCTACACCAGACAGAGATAGAGATGCGGACCCGAAGATGTTGTTAGCGCGTTCATTCGATATAAACAAGCCCGGAACTAAGACAGAAGATCTGAACGGCGGCGTAATCGGCGGAAGCCTTGTTAAAGGAGAGTTAGAAGTAGGAGATAAAATTGAGGTAAGGCCCGGAGTACGTATCGGCGGAAAATGGAAGCCTGTTAAGACAAAGGTAAGAAGTATACTACAAGGAGGAAAACCAGTAGAGAAAGGAAGTCCAGGGGGATTACTGGCTGTAGAGACAGAACTGGATCCTGCTCTGGCTAAGTCCGATGGATTATCTGGAAACGTTTTGGGCGTTGAAGACAAGCTTCCTGATACTTTAGATGAGATAGAGGTTGAGGTAGAGCTTATGGAGAGACTTGTTGGTTCAGAAGACGAGAAGGAGATTGAGAATATCAAGAAGAAAGAACCTTTGATGCTTAACGTTGGAACAGGTAAGTCCGCAGGGATAGTAACAGGTCTAGGTAAAACCGTTGAACTCAACCTTAAAGCACCCGTCTGTGCCGAGGAAGGAGACCGAATCGCGATTTCGAGGCAGATAGGCTCTAGATGGAGGCTTATTGGCCACGGCAAAATTGTGTCTACACAGTAGGCTACCGGGTTTTTTATACTGTAGAACGTGAATGATGGTTATGGTAGACTTTCTAACTCCTTTAATTGATTTTATAAGCAGAGATCAAGCCACGGTACAAATACTAGTTACTCTTTCAATTTTGGTTCTAGGCCATCTACTCACGAAATTTGTTAAGACGGTCGGTAGAAGGGTCTGGGTAGCAAGAGAAGGCATCACAAAAAAGGAGTTAAGGAGAAGACAGGAAGGACTGAAATATGTAGGGTATATCATAGATGCATCCGCCATATCAGTAGCTCTACTTTACCTAAATACAGGCATAACAGGTTCAGTAGTTGAGCAGGCAGCCGAGTTTGCACCAAACCTGCTTTCAGCGATGCTTATCGCAGTCCTTGGAATACTAACGATACAGATAGTTACACGTGCTGGAGAGAACTTCCTAAGAACGATGGGAGTTCAAAACTACTTCAGAGAGTTAGGAGTCTCCTACAACGGAATTAGAATTATAACAGGTTTCTTCAAGGCTTTCCTATACCTACTGCTTCTCCAAGTGGCGCTAGACCAGCTTGGGGTAGGAGACAGCTTTGTAAGAGAACTTATTACAGCCTCATCATGGGCAGCAGCGTTCCTAGTAGCAGGACTACTCATATACGGTTTTAAAGATCTTATAGCAAACTTCGCAGCAGGTATCTACCTAAAGAGTTCAAGACTAGTCAAACCTGGAGAGAAAGTGTATCTTGAGGAAGATTCTGGTGAGATACGTAGCGTAGATCTTTTCAGCACCGAAATAGGTACCGGAGAAGGATACAATCTTGTGACACAGAACAAGAACATTATGAATGCAGATCTCAAGTTCAAGAGAACCAAAGGAGATCTAAACACCTTAGAAGATATCAAGAGATACTTCACAGCCCAAGATCCTTCTTACTGCGGTCCTGCATCCGCAGAGATGGCGTTAAACATCTTCGGATACCGTTTCAACCAGCAGGAGATAGGAGATATGGCCGGTACAGAGAAAGGGGTTGGAACAATGCCGGACGAATTAATAGAGGTTGTAGAGAACTTGACTGACGAAGAAGTTAGAGGTGCTTACGTAGAGTACGACAAGATAACGGATCTATCAGACGAGTTCAAGACCTGGTTTAACGACGGAGCTCTAATAATACCTAACTTTGCGAAGCCGGTACTTTTCCCTCAGGCAGATACAGCGCATTACAGCCTATGTGTGGCCGTAGAAGGAGATGAGCTACTGGTAGTTGATCCTAGCGCCAACACTGTTTCAGGCGGGGTATACTACGCGGACAGCTCGGAGATGCTGGAAGCTATGGGAGAGTTCGAAGGCCGTACCAGAGGATATATCGTACTGGCTCCAGAGGATACAACCGCGTACTGGAGAATCAAAGAGGACCTTATTTACTCGGACGAGAACCTGTACGACCATATAAATAAGAACATGGAGCTTCAGCTCCGTAGAATCCTGAGACAGGGCAGAATACTGAAGAATGTTCTACCGGAAGATCTTCAGGACTACATAGAGAAGTGGGAGAAGGATGAAAAAGTTGGAAGGGTATGGAAGCCTGACGGAGGGGAAGAAGATGAAGACACTGATACTAGGTAAAGACTTCGAGACAGAGATGTTTGAGGAACACTTTGAGGAGGTAGAGGAAAAATCTCTCGCAGACACCATGATAACTATGAACGGTGGCAGCGAGGTCTTGATAAACGGAGAAGATATAGAGACCTGGGACGCTGTCTATATCCAGCCAGAGTCAAAGGCTGTACAGTTCTCAAGAGTCTTGATGGAGACACTTTCTCTCAAAGAGATACACTGTAATCTGAATACCTCTGTATTCATACCTGTAAAAAAGCCTTACCTACTACAGGTACTTTCAGAAAAAGAGGTTAAAACCCCTGTTCAGACAAGTATCTCGACAGAGAAAGGTCTCACCGAGATCGAAAAAGAGGTTGAGTTCCCGGTTGTAACTAAAAAATACAGGAATCTAGATCTTGAGGAGACAAAGATATTTGATAATTTTGAGAATCTTAAGAAGTTCTGTGAAAATACCGAACACGGAGAAAGCTTTGTAGTAATCCAAGAGTATTCCGAAGAAGATGTTTTCGATATACTGTATATAGACGGAGATATTATCTCTCTAAAGCTAGAGGATAATCCTTGGAGCTCCGAAGAAGTAGTAACCGGAAAGTACCACAGTCTTTCAGACAAGCAGAAAGAGGTTGTAAAAGATGCTGTCTCAGCTATAGGCCTTAAGATATGTAGTTTAAGATTAAACGGTACAGAGGTCATGGATGTTAAAAACGATCCTCAGCTCGAAAGATTCAGAGAAGAGAGCGGTAAAAACGTTTATGGAAGAGTTGCATCAATGTTAGAAGGTGATCAAGATTAAGTGTGCAGTAATATACGGAAGCAAGTCAGCACAACACCAGTACTTCATAGAGAAAGGTAAAGAGTACTTCGACAAAGTTCTCGGCGTTCCTCTAGAAGGTGTGAGAACGGTTTATGATGGAGATGGCGCTCATTTAATGTACAAGAACACCGATCTATGTGAGTTCGATGCCGTATACCTAAGGCTTCTAGGAAACGACTTGATGTACGGCGAACATCTACCTGAAATACTGGATGAGAACAATGTATACACCCAGCTTGAATCGGAAGCTCTAGCAATAGCCTCTAACAAGTTCCATATGATGAAGGTCCTAGGAGAGTCAGGTCTGCCTGTCCCCGATTCAATCTACACTCTTTCAACAGAAGAAACCGAAAGAGCAGGAGAAACATTAGGATACCCCAACATAATCAAGATAATATCAGGTTATGGAGGGAAAGGAGTAATCAAAGCAAACTCTGAATCCGATATAGGACCCATAACTGATGCTTTAACACTTTTCGAACAGGAAATCTGTGTACAGGAGTATATTGACAATCCTGGCGAAGACATACGTATAACGGTAGTAGGAGACGAAACATTCGCATACAAAAGGGTTGGAGGAGAAGAAGAGTTCCGTTCAAATATATCTGCAGGAGGCAACAGAGAATCCTTTGAACCTTCTGAAGAAATGAAAGAATCTGCCATAAACGCTGCAAGACTCTGCGGCCTGGACATCGCAGGAATAGACATAATTGAGGATGAGAAAACCGGCGAAATTTATCTTGGAGAGGTAAACGCTTCGCCCGGCGTCGAAGGAACAGAAGAAGTTTTGGAAGTTGATATGGCCAAAAAGATAATGGCTTTTATCAAAAAGAAGGCCGCGGAGCGGTAAACTCCTCAAAGCTTTGAGCCAGTATCTCTTTAGCCTCAGTCATCTCCTCCTCTGAGAAAGCGTTCAAAGCCGGAACCCCTACATAATCTTCTACAGTATCTTTCCCAACGGTCGTATCAGTAATCGGTCCTGACATAAACGAGAGCTCGTAATCCAGATCAGTTAAAACCTTTTTTAGGCCGTATGCTCCCATAACATCTAAGCTTACACCACAAATACTGAATATTGAGTTCTTTACATCTAGATCTCTTAGAACTTCTTGGACATGGTAGTTACTGATCAGCCCTGCACCAAACTCTATAACTATGAAGTCAAGATCTTCGTTCCAAGCATGGTTGATCAAGCCTTTAGCAGAGGATATAACTATCTCAGGATCATCTACAGTTGAAGGCAGTCCTGCATCAACAAAATCCAGTGATATCTCTGAACCGGATTCAAACATGCTTACTCGGTCTCTTTCTCTTGCGGAACCAGTAAGTTTCAAGGAACCAACTTCATACTCCTCTGAAAGGTTTTCAATTATCTTCGTAGCCAGTGTTGTCTTTCCTGCATCCATCCTGGTCGAGACAACGCCCACCAGTCTTGGCTCTCCTTCAATCTCTTCAACTCTTTCAATACCATAATCTTTCATGTTCAAGATCTTTTCGTCCTGTGAGACGTATCCAAGAAACTCTGCCTCACATGGCTCTCCTAAATTCTTTGCAGCGCTTAAACAGTCTCCGAAAACGCCTCCCGAGCCTATGAAATCTATTCGATCGCCTTCACTGACTTCATCAGGCACTTCTCCAATATATCCTTTGACTCCTGCCCGGTTTCCAAACGTTCCAAGGACTATATCTCCCTCTTCAATCTCTACGAGCTCTCCTCCAGGGAGATCCAGTTCGTTGTAGTCGCCTTTTTTCTCTGTTATCTTTACTGCTACAACATCCCCTACCTGAGGTCTATGTCCGCTTTCAACTATCTCTGAACTATCTGTTATCTCTATCCTTTTCAGGCACGAGGCCTTGTAATCATGTCTAACCATAAGTTTTGGAGTGACGTGGAGTTTATTTAATACTTCTTGAAGCTTGAGCTTTAACAGTACGTTATGACTAAGGAAATAATACTTGACACCAACTTTTTGGTAGCTCCTTTCCAGCTATCGATCAGTCTTTTTGAGGATATAGAGGAGCTGTATCCTTTTGCAGAGATATACACTATAGACGACGCTGTTGAAGAGTCCAAAAGCATTAAGTCAGGTAAATACGGCGACTTAGTGGAAAAGCTTATTGATACACAAGGAATCAAAGTCTTGGAGACCGAAGGAGAAGGCAGTGTCGATGATCTTCTTGTAAAGCTTTCTGACGAATACATTGTGGCTACTAACGACAAAGAGCTGAAACAGAGAGTACTGGACAGAAACAATCCTGTGATGATCATAAGGTCAAGAAGCCATCTAGAAGTTGTTAAAGGCCGAGAGCACGACCTCGGCTAAACCCTTCTCCAGACTATAAAAACAAACACAATTTAAAACTTGCGAAGAATCCTGTAATTAGTTCTAGGTCGAGAAAATATGTACAAAAGGCTGACAATAGAAGACAAGGTCCGGGTGCCGCCTCAGCACTTCGGTGAAGATGTAGAGGACAGCGTTAAAGCAGGACTCGAATCAGAAGTAGAGGGAACAATAAACTCTGAGATAGGAGTAGTAATAGCTGTAGAAAAAGTTAACAGTATCGAAGGAGGCGATATAGAGCCGGAAGATGCAGGAGTACACTACGATGTAGAGTACGAAGCTATAGTATACGAACCAGAGCTACACGAAGTCGTAAACGGAGAGGTAGTCGATATAACAGAGTTCGGAGCATTCGTAAGAATCGGTCCTTTCGACGGTCTATGCCACGTCAGCCAGGTAATGGACGACTACGTTAACTACGATGAAGAGAACGCAATGCTTGTATCCGACGAAGAACAGTTCACACTGGAAATCGGGGACGTACTCACAACAAGAATAATCGCGGTCTCACTCGACAAACAGGATACCAACAAAGTAAACCTGACAATGAGACAGCCAGGTCTAGGAAAACAGGAATGGATTGAAAAATACGAAGAAGAACAAGAAGAAGCCGAAGAGGCAGAAACTGAATAAGGTGAAAATTTGAATGGCCGAAAAAGCGTGTAAGGAATGTAACAGAATTGTAGAGGACTCTGACGAGTGCCCTGTATGTAAGAACAACGATCTTTCAACATCTTGGAGCGGGCTAGTAGTTATTTACGACTCTGAAGACTCTGAGATAGCTGAAAAACTGGAGATTAAAACACCTGGAAAATACGCTATAAGAACGAGGTAAAAATATTATGGAAACTGAAATTGTATCTGTAAGAGAGAACCCTCTATTAGAGAGGAGAAAAGTAAAACTAAAAGTCAGTCACGATGGAGAACCAACACCAAGCGAAGAGGATATCGTTGACCGACTGGCAGCAGAACAAGATCTTGGAGCCGATGAAATCGAAGTTCTAAGCATCTACACAGGTTACGGAAGTAACACATCGGAAGCAACTCTAAACGTTTACGAAGAGTTCGAGTACGATGAAGAAGTCGAGAAAGATCCTGCAGAAGAACAAGGAGAAGAAGTAGAAGTAACAGCAGAATACGAAGAAATCGTCTCAGGAACCATTACAGAAGCTAAAGAAGCACTAGGAGAGATGGAAAGCCCTGACTACAAGGCAGCTATTGAAGCAGAAAAAGCTAACAAAAACCGTACAACCTTAATCGATTGGCTTGAAAGCCAGTAGGTGAATAATATGGCTAAACATGAGAAGGTTTCTCGACACGAGAAGTACAGTGAAGATGGAAGCTATGAAGGAGAAAAATGCCCAAGATGCAGCTCCTTCCTAGCCGAACACGAAGACCGTAAAAGCTGCGGTAAATGCGGATACACAAAACACGAATAACCTTCGTGTTTAAACTTTTCACTATTTAACTGTATTTCTATAATGATAGTCCTTGGAATTGAGTCTACAGCCCATACTTTAGGGATTGGTATAGTCAGAGAGGAAAAAGTAGGAGTTAATAAGAAATGGGACTGTCTTGCCAGCCAGAAATCAATGTTTGAACCAGACCAAGGAGGCATACATCCTAGGAAGGCTGCGGAACACCATTATCAACATGCTTTGGAGCTTCTTAACAATGCCGAACAGGAAGCTGGTATAGATATCTCTGAGGTTGACGGAATAGCGTTCTCACAAGGACCTGGTATCCCTCAGTGTCTTGATACGGGAGCTGTAATCGCGAGAAGTTTAGCAGAAAAACACGGTATCCCTCTTATAGGTGTGAACCACTGTCTCTCACACATTTCTATAGGTACTAGGACTACGAAAGCGGACAACCCGACAACCCTGTACGTATCCGGAGGGAACAGCCAGATAATAGACTACCGTAAAGGCCGGTACCGAGTAATAGGAGAGACACAAGACATTGCATTAGGAAATGCATTGGACAAGCTAGCTAGAACAATGGGATATCCTCATCCTGGAGGACCAGAGATTGAAAGACTCGCAGAACAGACAGATGAAATCGTGGAGCTTTCATATCCCGTTAAAGGTATGGACTTTTCATTCTCGGGTATAGTGACAGAGACACAGAGAACGGTTGGAGACCTAGAGGACCAGGTTTTAGCAAACAGCTTCCAAGAGCACGCATACGCCGTAGTGGTTGAGGCTCTTGAGAGAGCGATGAGTCAAGAAGACTCAGAAGAAGCACTACTGACAGGAGGGGTAGCTATGAACTCCCGGTTAAGAGAAATGGTGAGAACAATGTGCGAACAACGAGGAGCTAAAGCTTACTTCCCACCTAAAGAGTACTGTATGGACAATGGAGTCATGATAGCGGAACAAGGACTTCTAGAACTTAAGGCCGGAAGTAAAACAAGGATAGAAGAGTCTACAAAGAAGCCTAACTGGAGACCTGACGAGGTAGAAGTAGAATGGATCTAGATAAAGCAAAAAAAGTGATTCAAGAAGGCGGAATAGTAATTTATCCGACAGAGACAGCTTACGGCATAGCTGCAGATGCAATGAACTCGGAAGCTGTACGAAAAGTTTTTGAGGCGAAAAATCGCCCGAGAGACAAAGGATTAACTGTAATAGTAGACAGCTTAGAGACCGCTGAGAGGTATTCAGAGCTTTCAGAAAAGGAGAGAAACATTGTGAAAGAGTTTATGCCCGGTCCTTTAACACTTGTTACAGAGAAAAAAGATTCTGTACCCGATGTTCTAAACGAGAAATTTGTTTTCCGTATATCTTCCAGTCCTATAGCAAGAAAACTTGCTGAAAACGGACCTATAACCGCTACAAGCGCCAATATTTCTGGAGAAGATACAAGTTATTCTGTTGGAGATATCTCTGAAGAATTAAAAACAAGTGCAGACTACGTTATAGATACAGGGCTCTTAGAGCAGAAACCTACGTCTACCATAGTAGAGATACAGGTAGAAGAAATTAAGATACATCGTAAAGGCCCTATAAGCAAGGAACAAATTGCAGACGTGTTAAAGAATGACAGCAGGGATAACGGCATTAGTAACTGATTTTGCACTTCTAATAGCGACAGCAACTTTGCTAGGCATATTTGCTAAAAAGACGAAACAACCTACTATAATCGCCTATATTCTGACCGGTCTGGTTTTGGGACCTGTAGTCTTCGGAGTAGTAGGAGAATCAGAACTAACCTATCTTATGTCTGAACTTGGTTTGGGGCTCTTACTCTTCTTACTGGGAATTGAGATGAACTTGAAGGAAATAAAAGATATTTTACGCCCTGTAACCAGTATTGCAATATGGCAAACTGTTTTACAAACCTCTCTAGCCTTCATAATACCTTTATTTTTAGGCTTCACAATTATGGAAACTATAATCATTGCTCTATGTACTGTTTTCGGAGCTACTCCCGTAATTGTCAAATTGTTAACAGATAAAGACGAAATAACTAGTTTACCAGGAAAAATCGATGTCGGAGTGCTGATACTTCAAGATATCTACTTAGTGATTATATTAGCTCTGCTTGCGGCAGACATATTCTCGAACCCCGATCTTGCAGGCATTGGACTTACATTAGGAAAAATTTTCCTTCTAATGGGCATGATAACTGTGCTAAGTCTTGCATCTTCAAAATACATCCTGCCCGGATTATTCCGGATATCTGCATCGAATAAACACACATTATTCATTCACGGAATTACATGGGCTTTCCTTTTCATATCTCTGGCCTTAGCACTGGATCTATCTGTAGAGGTAGGCGCGTTCTTAGCAGGGCTAGGCCTGGGACAGATACCTTATAGAGAGGAGCTTAAGGAACGTGTAAGGCCCTTAACCGACTTCTTCATGGTGATATTTTTCTCAAGTATAGCGCTGACTATAAACCGAGATAATCTTTTCGCTTACTGGCAAGAAGCCATAGTAGCATCTATAATCCTCATGGTTGGTAATTTCCTAATAATGTTCTATCTTATTGATAGGCAGCATTTTACACCAAAAACCAGCTTTTTAGGAAGCTTGAACATGACACAGGTTTCCGAGTTCTCATTAGTTGTAGGAGCCTTAGCGGTTAGTCAAGACTATGTTGGTAACGATATACTAGGCTACCTGTCACTTATGGCTTTACTGACTATGTCTACATCATCTTACTTAATCCAGTATAACCAGGAGATTTACCAGAAAGCTGCGCCTTATCTGAAGAGGTTTGAAGCCGAACATAAGAAAGATGTAGAGCTCAGAACACTGGATAACCACATAGTTATCGTAGGATACAACCAGATTTCTAAACAGGTAATTTCTATACTAAAAGAATCTGATAAAGATATAGTGGTAGTTGACAGAAACAGCGATAATACGGCGCAACTAGAGTCTAGAGACGATATAGACTACATATACGGCGATATACAGCACAGCGAGATAAGAAAGACTGCAGGAGTGAAAAGAGCAGACCTTGTATTTTCTCTAAGTCCTGAGTACGAGATAAACAAGAAGATCGCTATTGAAAGCCCTGATGCAGCTCTATTTGTTAAAGCCAGAAGATTTGAAGAGGCGGCAGAACTTTACGAAGCCGGAGCACATTATGTACTACTGAAATCGGAAATCGCATCAGATCAGATAGTCGAATATCTAGAAGCTTACCTAGAGGACAAGTCTCTCTTCCTAGAAATGACAGAAACCGATAAAGAACGAATAAGGTGGAGTGAAAAAGAAAAATGGTAGATATTATCAACACACTCACACTAATATTTGTAGCGTCATCCTTAACACTGTTTATAGCTAAAAGAACAGGTCATCCCGCAATACCTGCCTATATAATAGCAGGCATAATGTCTGGATACTTCATAACAGAACAAGAACAGCTTTTTACTCTTGTTCAGCTCGGCATAGCGTTTTTAGTATTCTTATTCGGGTTAAAGTTCGACCCTGAGAAGATTAGAGACGTTGCTGTAGACTCTCATATAGCCGTGCTAATCCAAGTTGTAGTAATAGGGCTTGTAGGGCTTCTGTCCGGTCTTATAATGGGTTTAGATATTTTCCACGCAACCATTTTTGCTCTAGCAGCAGCTTTAAGCTCAAGCTTAGTCGGAATAGAGCTCTTAGAGAAGGAAATTGACTTTAAACTCATACATGGCCGACTAACAGAATCTATGAATTTAGTCCAGGATTTGATTGCTATTCTTGCAATAATAATCCTTAGTAGCACGGCCTTCGATGTATCAACAGTATCAACAACCCTGTTTTATGGCGCAAGTATTCTACTGGCCGGATTCTTGGTTCGAAGATACTTAATGGAATTTATTGCTAGCCAGGCAGAGAGTTCAAACGAGCTTCTAATGTTGATAAGCATAACTATATTAACCGGTTTCATAGCGGTTTCAGAATATTTAGGACTTTCTATGATCGTAGGAAGCTTTGCAGCCGGTGTAGCGGTAGCCAGATATCCTTATAACTTAGAGATTCTTGATGCTATTTCTAGTTTAAAAGACTTTTTCTCAGCAATATTCTTTGTAACTCTGGGCGCATTATTGACGCTCCCTAATCTAAACGTGCTATTCTTGACCCTGCTCCTAGTTTTTCTAACAATCTTTATCCAGCCTTACCTAACCTCAGTGATACTTACTTATCTAGGATACGACTCACGTACAAGTTTTGCTACAGCAACAAGTACTGACCAAATCAGCGAGCTAGTGCTTATACTTGTTATACAACTCTATCTCGTAGGAAGCATTATCAGCGAACTTTACCAGGCAGTAATACTGGCGGCAACTATCACAATGGTAACCTCAAGCTATACTACTCAGCACGAACAAGAGCTTTTCACAAGATTGAAAAAATACAACTTCCCGCTCACCGACACCTCTAGCCAGAAAATCAGTATAAAGGAGAGACTTGAAGACCACACAATTCTTTTAGGATACGACATACAAGGGAAGAAAATAGCTAGACTTCTAGATAAAGAGGACGAGCCCTTCATAATTTTAGAGAACGATCCAGAAAAAATCGATGAAATCAAGAAGAAAAAGTACAACTACATTTATGGAAACGCCTTCCAAGAAGAGATATGGACCCAAGCAGAGTACGAGAGAGCCAAACTAATTATCTCCACACCTCCATTCAGCAAAGTGTCTCAAAAAGTTGCCGAGCTTGAAACAGATGCGGATAAGATATTAACCGAGCAAGAGCTAGATAAGGCACGGGAGCTGCTACAGAAGAAAGATGTTATATATGTAAACGTTCCCGAGGTTGCTGCTGTAGACCAGATAACAGAACACTTGATCGGTACATTAAACGATGTAAACTACAAAGAAAAACTGAGGAGGAAGTACATGTTAGACATAAGAAACTATCTAGAGTCAAACTAGGTGTAGAGATGATCGAATTAAAGGGTGCAGAAGCTACAATAGAGATTAGAGAAGACCGAGTTGTTAAGACCCGTCTACCGAAAAAATACCGTCACCCTGATATAGATAGCGAGATAAGAAGGGAGAGAACCAGTTCTGAGAAAAGAATTATCGACCACGCCATCAAACACGGGGTTAATGCACCGGAGACAGAGAAAACCGGGGAAAACGTGCTTGAAATGCAGAAAATCTCAGGCAACACGTTAAGAGATATTTTGGAAGAAAAAGCTGGAAAAGCGGAAGAACTCGGTAAAAACGTTGCCTACCTTCATTCAGCAGATATTATACACGGCGACCTGACCACCAGCAACGTCTTAGTAAACGAAGACGTCTACCTGATAGATTTCGGTCTCTCGTTCAGATCTGACAGGGTTGAAGATAAAGCTGTAGATATACATCTCCTCAAACAGGTTTTGAACAGCTCACATCCTGAAAAGGCAGAAACTGTTTGGCGCCACTTTTTAGACGGCTACAGTAGTTATGAGGAATACGAAGAAGTTATGAGTCAGCTCAGTGAAGTTGAAAAACGAGGCCGTTACAAGTAGTCTGTTGATTTAAAAGATTTCGTCTCGTACCTGTATCTTAGACCGGTGAGGTCGACAAGGCTTGAACCGGATCAGTAGGTGAATCAAACAATGGCAAAAATGCATTCTGACGGACGAGGAAGTTCTGGATCAGCTAAACCTGTAAACAAGAAGACTCCTAGATGGGTTGACTACGATGAAGATGAAGTAGTTGATCTCGTCGTGAAACTTAGAAGAGACGACAACGATCCTTCTCAGATAGGTTTGAAACTTAGAGACCAGTACGGAATCCCTAGCGTAAAACAGATAACAGACAAAACAGTTACAGAAATTCTGGAAGAAGAAGGACTGGAACTTAACGTTCCAGAAGATCTTTCCAATCTAGTGGAGAAAGCAGAGTCAATTCAAGAACATCTTGAAGAGAATCCTAAAGACAGAGACGCAGAAAGAAGTCTGGAGCTGACAGAAGCAAGGATTCGAAGGCTTGCACAGTACCACAGAGATGAAGGGAACATTCCTGAAAACTGGAAGTACAGCCGAGAGTAAGACCTCTCTTTTACAACTCTTTATTTCTATCTAAAGTTTCTTTATAATCTCTAAGAAGCTCTTCAGGAAGCTTATCTCTATTCAAGAGATGTTCTTGTACGTTCTTTACGGATAAGGAGTTCTCATAGTTGAACCTTGAGGACTGTTCTCTAGGGCCCGCCTCCGTAGAACCCTCAAACGTACCTGCAACCACATAGTATTCTGGCTGGTCATCAATCTCGGGGTAGAGAGCTTCGATCTCGTTAGACCATTCGTACAAACGCCACTTTCCTCTTTCACTAAACCCGTTGTGGTCCACTAGAATAGCATGGCAGACATAAGATACCTCCCTATAATCTCTATTCACAAAGCTACCGAGTTTTGCAGCTTCCTGTAGAACACCTTGGTAAGCTCTTCCTTCCTCAATCTCCTTACCCGTCTCCTTTTCAGCTTTATCAAGCCAGTTCTTCACGTCCCGGGGATTAGTATCTCTTGAACCTTTTTGGACCAGTATATACTCTGATGAACCGTTAACTTCATTTTGCACCTTTGAAAACACCTTTACATTGTTTAAAGAGTCCTGAACCACATAAAAATAAGTATATATAACAGAACATCAAAAAACCACCATAACTACCTTCTTTTATAACAAGATTTCTCTGAAATAAATCAAAATGAATAAAAGATGAGAATCCGGATAGAGAGAATAGTGATCTAAACTTTGGTAGAAGATATTCTTAACGAAGCAAAGCCTGCAGCGGAAAAACTGGAAAATTTTGAAGGCAAAATCCGTTTAATCGGTCAGTACGACGCTGATGGAATCTGCTCAACAGCTATAGCACACGAAATACTTGAAAGACTTGGAAAAGAGTTCGAATACGAAATCTTAAAGCAGCTGTACGAGGAAGACGTTAGAAGGTTAGCAGAAGAAGAGGAAGAGCTTCTGCTGTTTGTTGACATAGGATCAGGACAGTCAAAACATATACAGAAACTGATAATTGAAGAAACCGACAAAGAAGTAATAGTTTCAGATCACCACGAACCACAGATAGAGGGAGACTTCATACATCTTAACCCTCATTTCCTCGGTCATGACGGAGGAGAAGCTATTTCCGCAGCAGGAATGACCTACCTTCTTGCTGAAGCAGTATCAGAGGAAAACTATGACCTAGTAACTTACGCACTTATAGGAGCTACCGGAGACGTACAGAAACAGGAAGGTGAGTTCCTAGGGCTGAACAAGGAACTTCTAGAGAGAGCTGAAGAACACGGACTTATCGATAAAAGACAGGGACTGGACCTGTATGGAAAAAGCACAAAGCCGTTACACAAAGCACTTATGTATACTTCCGATCCTTACCTCGAAGGTATCAGCAACAATGAGTCTGGCTCAATCCAGTTCTTAAAGTCTACAGGAGTCGATATACGAGAAAACGGGAGCTTCAAAACGCTCTCAGATCTGACGGAAGAGGAGGAAAAAAAGATTATTCACGGCCTGATAACCCAAGGATTCGATGCTGGAAAACTTGTCAACCCTGTCTACATGCTTGACAACGGCCACGGAATAGACGAATACTCAACAATAATCAACGCATGCGGAAGGCTTGGAGAGCCTAAAACCGGAGTCAAGATCCTTCTAGAAAACGATTTGAAAGCCGCAAAGAAAATATCCCGGAAATATGGTCGTAAAATTTCTTCTGCTCTCCGATATGTAGAAGACAACAAAGACAATACCGATGTAATCTATGAAGACGGTATAGGAGTTATTGATGGGAAAGACAAGATTGAGGATGACTTTATTGGAACCGTTACAACTATTTCGATGAGTAATGGCTTCTTCGGGGATGTACCTGTTATAGTTGGTGTTGCGGAAACCGAGAAAGACAAGATAAAGGCCTCCTGTAGAGCCACAAAGACAGCGGTAGACGAAGGACTGAATCTAGGAGAGATCATAGAAAGTATATGCGAAGAGATTGACGGCGAAGGAGGAGGACACAATGTAGCTGCAGGAGCAAAGTTTCCTCAGACGAACAAAGAAGAGTTTATAGAACAGTTAAGCTCTGAGGTAGCTCGTTAATATTGTTCAGCAGTACTCTTCTAGAGAAACAAAATCTGAGCCCTCGAAAACAGACTCAATATCTTCAATGTTCCTCAGATCTTCATCGAGATAAAAGCTTCTGACGACGTTGTCCTCTTCAACAAGACTTATCTGTATATCTATATCTGTATGGTTGTCTTCTATCTCCTCTACGAACTGCTGTAGATCTGAACCCTCAACGGCCTCTCTATAAAGACCTGCAGCCACATAACCCGGGCGTTTAACAGGCTCTTCTGACAGAAACTCGTCTTCAACCACAACATAGTCATACGTCTTTAGTTCTTCCTCAAAGCTTGAGTTCGACTCCTCCAGTTTTTGGGCCTGACTCCAAAGCCTTCTTCTCTCTGAAACATCAGAGAAACCGTGCTCTATAAGCTTGTAGCTTCCGTAAAGTCCTGCAGCAAACCCGGCTAAGGCAAATGCCGGCATAGACATGCCTGGCTCATGGGAAGATTCAAGGACCCCAAAGTTTTCCAGCCCATAGTTAAGAGCTCCTGCAAAACCTGCGGAGGCAACAGGAATAGCCAGCATCTTATTGTAGCTGTATTCTAGCTCCGGATAGTCTTCCCCTACATAATCCAAGATATCGCTGTGCGACCTCGGAACCTCTTTCTCATAGACAGGGAAGAGTTCATGCTCAGTCATAACGACAGAATAACCGGTAATTCATATATTGGTTATCTAATCGTCACAGGAATAGACCTATTGTTTATAAAGTTTTGATTCGAGGTTAGGTTCTATGGCTAAGGCAGTTATTCAGAAAAACTGGTACGAACTCAAGGTACCCGATATATTCAGTGTTGATACTATAGCAGAGACGCCGGCAGAAAAAGACTCCCAGGTAATGGGAAGAACTGTCAAAGAAAGTCTTACAGAAATAATGGAGGACGCAGACAAGTACTACGTTGATGTAGAATTTGTTGTAAACGATGTAGAAGGTAACAACGCTTTCACAGAAATCAAAGGAATGGCTTGCTCCTCCGAGTTCGTCTCAAGAATGATAAGAAAAAGAAGCAACCGTATGGATCTCGTAGAAGACTTCGAGACATCCGACGGAAGAAAAGTAAGAGTCAAAGTTGTGGGAGCAACTGTGAAAAAGGCTTCAGGAAAAGCAATGAGAGACGCAAGAAAAGAGATTAAAGAAGTCATCGAAGAGAAGGCTTCAGAACAGTCTTACAACGAGTTCATGGAGAACATCTTCCTAGACAAGATCCAGACAGAAGCTAGAGACAAGGTAAACAAGATCTATCCTTTCAGAGAGCTCGAAGTTCGTAAAACCGAACTACTAGAGTAAACCGTCTTTACCCATCTATCTTTCCATTTAATTTTAACTTAGACCAACGTTTCTGTTTAAAAAACTCTATACCCTCATCTTAACTATAGCCGGGGTAGCCAAGTGGCCAAAGGCGCAGGACTTAAGATCCTGTCCCGCAGGGGTTCAAGAGTTCAAATCTCTTCCCCGGCAAAAAAACTTGTACAATACTACAGTTTTTTAACTCGGAGAACCTAAGAATTAATTTAATGGGCGAGAAAAAAGCTTTTTCACGGGTTTCATCCGGTGAAGACGAGCAAACAAACAGTGAGGACCTTGAACAGTCTATTGACGAAGCCCTTGAAGACCAGAAGGAAGAGCTGAACCAGGTCTTTGCAAAGTATCAGATGCAACAACAAAATTTACGGACCAAGGCCATGGAGGAAGCTCAGAAAGTAGTTCTAAGACAGGTTGTAGGCGACATAAAGGAGCTTATAAATTCTGAAACTGAGGACCTCGAACAGAAGCTTGAGCAGCGACTCATAGATGCAGAGCAAAGTCTTGAGGACAAAATATCTGAAAACAGGACGCGTATAAGCGATACTGAACAGAAAATTGAAAATATACAAGAGAGCTCCAGTAAAGAGTTAAAAAATGCTGAGGAAGACAGAGAAAGTCTTCGAAAGGAAATTAGCGATGTTAAAAGCGATCTTGAAGAAGAAATCAAATTCAATACATCTATCTTCAACGAAGATTTAGAAGAGATATCAGAGAAGATATCCGAACTTGAGGACACCTCAATAAATTCCAATATAGAAGAACTGAAACAGAATTTTGAGACATCCGATAAGAAGCTTGAAGAGTTCGAGAAAAGTCTTGAAACAATAAACTTGAAGTTCGAAGATAGGAGCGAGAGGCTGGAAAAACTGGAAAACAAGGTGAGGTCAGAAGAAACCTCTCCCGGGAAGAGCCCCAAAGATATTGAAGAGAGAATAGGCCAAATACAGGAAAAATTAGCGGACCTAGAAAGCAAGATAAATATCATCAATAATGAAAGTGTTGAATCTGTTCAAGAAACCTCTGAAACCGTAAAGGAAACAGTAACAGATGATGAGAAAGATGTAGAATTAGAAGACGAAGAATCTGGAACCATTGAAGACAAAGATCTTTCCTCTAAAGAGAGCGAAGACACAACAAGTTCCAAGAACTCTACACTTCTACCTGAAGAAGTAAACAGTAGTCTAGAGGGAGAAGAAATCCGAATAAGAGGTAAACTCGACCATAGAAAGGAAACCTCTAAACACCACTTTTACAAACTTTCTGCGGGCGGAGACCAGATAATTGTGAGATCGGTTGACAAAATCCCTGAAGGCAACAGAATACTGAAAGGAGAAGTAGAGGAAATTAAAGGAAATCTCTGTATCGTAGTTTAAATGTTCTATAAACAGAAACCTGATTTATAAAGATTAACTTCGTTTTTGTAGTCACAGCCTGTAGTGGCTTTATGCCGCGAGGTAGATCAAAATGGATAAAAAAGCAGACCCAACCAACCCAGTACTTTTGAATACTATAGAGCTTCTCCAGAAACAGGACGCAGCTGTCTGGAACGAAGTAGCTGAAAACCTTGGAAAAGTAAACCGGAAAAGACCGGAAGTAAACCTTTCAGATATAGAAAGGATAGCTGAAGAAGGAGACACCGTAATTGTACCCGGAAAAGTTCTAGGATCCGGAAGAATCACTAAAGAGGTAAAAGTTGCAGCCTTCAAAGCATCAAGATCCGCGAAGAACAAGATAAAAGAAGAAGGCGATTTCATGTTTATCGAAGATCTTGTAGAAGACAACCCTGAAGGATCCGAGGTGAAAATAGTAAAATGATTATAAACGCAGAAAACAGAGTGATCGGAAGACTAGCATCTAAGATAGCTCGAGAAGCAAAGAAAGGTGAAGAAGTACACGTAGTAAACTCCGAGAAATCAGTTATCTCTGGAGACAAAGAAAAAGTCTTTGAAGACTACAAACAGAAATACGAAAGAGGCGGGAGACATACCGGACCTCACTACCCGAAAAGACCTGACAAAATACTGAAAAGAACGGTAAGAGGAATGCTCCCAACCAACAAAGAAGCCGGTAGAGACGCATTCTCAAACGTGAAAACCTACTTAGGAGTTCCTCTAAAGCTAGAGGAAGACGTTGAAGAAGTTGAAGTCAAACAGGGAGACGACTTAAAGAACAGGAACTATGTAAAACTTGGCGAAGTATCAAAGTTCATAGGCTGGACACCAAGAGGTGAAAAATAGATGCCAACACATACAAACGGAAAAAGAAAAACAGCTAAGGCACGTGCTACAGTGAAAGAAGGAGAAGGAACACTTAGAATTGACTCCCAGCCACTTAACACATGGCCGGAGATGCAGCAAAGAAACATTAAGGAACCTCTCGTAATAGCAGGAGAAGAAATAGTAGGAGATCTAGAGATAAATGTCTCTGTAAACGGTGGAGGAAAAAGCAGTCAGGCAGAAGCTATAAGAATGGCGATAGCCAGAGGTCTTGTCGAACACACAGGAAGCGACGACCTTGAAAGAGATTTCAGAGACTACGACAGAAACATGATGGTCGAAGATCCAAGAAGAACCGAGACAAGAAAACCTTCACAGTCGAGCAAAGGTGCCCGACACAAACAGCAGAAGTCTTACAGGTGATTTAATTGCAGTTTCCTGTTAGATGTTTAAGCTGTGGAAAGGTAATCGGAGATAAATGGGAAGAGTACCAGGAAAGAGTCGAAGACGGTGAAGATGAGAAAGAGGTTCTCGACGACCTAGGGATCGAAAAGTACTGTTGTAGAACAATCTTCCTTACACACGTAGACAGTATAGACGAAGTTGGAGAACACAAAATAACATAAATCCTCTTTTTTCCTTATAATTATTCTAATATTCTTCTTAGCGAAGGTTCAATCATCTTTAGATTAGGCGCTACTTCTACATCTTCTAAATCCTCAGAGGTAAACCATTTCATATCCGTAGACCTATCTTCTTTAATCTCAGGATCACCGTTTAAATGAGCTATATATCCATGCCATAGATATATTTGATCTTTATGATGGAACTCTCCACTGTAAAACGGTTTCTCAAGCTCAACTCTTACCTCTATCTCTTCTTCGGCTTCTCTCACAGCTGCTTCTGTCGGAGACTCTTTTTCCTTGACTTTTCCTCCAGGGACCTCCCAATGTTCTTCATCTTCCCTGTAAAGTAGCAGCAACCTGCCCTCCTCAATTATAATATTTCCTGAGACCTCTATCATATTTCAGACCTCAGTTTCTCAGCTATCTCCTCGCCATTTTCCAGCTCTGACCGGTCGTACTCTAGCTTAACCTCTTCTCCCGTATAACGCGGTGTTACATGGAAGTGTAGGTGAAATACTTCCTGTCCCGCAATAGAACCATTGTTCTGCGTTATGTTCACTCCCTCCGCTTCGAACGTGTCCTTGACACTGTTTGAAACATTAACTAAGACCTTCCAGAGATAGCTCATCTCTTCCGCCTCAAAAATATTCTCCACATGCTTCTTAGGTATGACGAGTGTGTGTCCTTTAGACACCGGCTCATTATCTAGGAATGCCAAGATATTTTCATCTTCGTAAACTCGGTGACAAGGCAATTTTCCGTCGATTATCTTACAGAAGACGCAGTCATCTCTCATACATTCATATTCTAGGGAACCGTTTCTTTTTCTATCTTACTCGAGGAATTATTTTTAAGGGAGCCAACCTCATTCTCAACTATAGATGAAGGACATTCTAAGTAAGCTGCGAGGCGAAGATTCCGACTTCGAGAAGCAGTTAAAGGAGCTTCAGGAACAGGAAAAGAAGCGGGTTACTGAGGAGATGGAGAATGCCTTGAATGAGAAACTTCAAGAAACCGAGGAAGAGTGGCGTCAAGCCTTTGAGAGTTATAGAGCGAACGATCACGAACGTTTCTTGGAGATACTTGAAGAAGTAAGAGAAGAGATGATTGAAGAGACGGTAAGAAGCATTTCCAAGTTTCTGGAAGAAGAACAGGCAAAATTGAGAGACGTTACTTCATCCGAGCTGGAGGATAGAACTCAAGAGGTATTTACCGAGTTAGAGCATACTGAGCAGTCGTTGAAAAATGAGCTCTCAAACCAGTCAGAACAGATTGAATCAAACCTTAAATCTAGCCTTAACAGACTTGACGAATCAACAGAGGAACGTATCAAGAAGTTGAATAAGAGCGAGGAGGCTTTAAAGAACAATATAGAGGAAAAGACTGAAGATTTGAATAACGAAATTAGTAGGTTAGAGGCTGCGAAGGCGCAACAGGAAGCGTTGGAGGATCTAAGAGATAAAGTCACTGAAACCAGCTCCAAAATTCAAAGAGAGGAAGAAAAATTAAGAAACAGCGTTAAAGATAACAAAAAAAGGTTAAAAGACCATGAAGAGGCTCTAAACAATCTCCAAGAACAGTTGGAAGATCATAAGAGCGCCATAAATAATAGAGTAAAGGATATAAGAAATGAAAGACAGGAGGCCATAGAAGGTTTACGATCTGAGCTACATAACCAAAAAGAAGAGATAGCTCTTAGACTAGATTCTCTAGATGACGAGTTTGACAGCCTAAAAGAATGGATTGAGCATATAGATAGAGAGGAGCTTGAAGACGTTAGGAGACGTCTTGACGAGTTAGATGAAGGTCTGAATAAGAGAGTCGACACTATAGAGCAAGAACTTAAAGATTCTCTAGAGAACCAGAATAGTAGGATTGAAGCTCAGAAAGAGCAGTTAAACCAGATGGAAGAGGGTAATAACGAGATAGATCAGAAAATTGAGCGGCTGGACGAAAACCTGAATAAGCAGATAGAAAGCTCTACAGAGGAACTAAGAAACAGGATAGACACTCTGGAAGAAGAGGACTTAGAAAGACTTGAAGATGATTTAAACAGGTCTATCAAAGAGGTTAGAAAAGATCTGGAATCTGTCTATGAGGAAGCAGAGCTTGATGTAAAATGGCTTGAAGAGAGAACAGAGGAGCATTCCCAGACCCTAGAATCGATAAAAGAACTTACCGAACAGAATACGGAAAAAGTTGAGCAAACCGAAATCAACAGCGAGGACATAGAGCATCTTAAAAGCAGTCTCCAAGACCTGCGTGAAACCCTTCTGGACAAGCAAAGGGAACAGGTCGATAAAATAAACTCAAAAAGAGATAAGTTAGAAAAAAAGCTTCTTGGACAAATTGAAGAGAGCTTAGGACCTATCAGAAACAAAGTTGAGAGCAAAGTAGATAGGAAGAACTTCGAAAATACAGTATCTGAGCTAGAGAATAGCCTAAAAGAAGAATTAGGATCTAAGGTTAGTCTCAAGAAATTTGAAAGACTAGAAACCGGATTAGAGGACCTAAAACACAATTTTGAAGATCTAAAAGAGCTAGAAAATGATCTCTTAGAACACGAAAACGAATTTGAGAATGTAATCGGAGATGTGGAAAAAAGCCTAAGAAACAAAGCCGATTCTGAAGATCTAGAGCAACTAAGACAAGAGTTCGGGAAGAGCATAGAAGATTTTACTAGGATAGACGATAGACTTGAGCAAGTAGCCAGTGATCTTGAAGATGAGCTGGAAGACGAAAAAGAAACACGTAAATCATATCAGAACGAGATCAATAAAGAGATAGAGAACATTCGGTCCTCCCTCCAAACCACCGACAGGAAAGTTGAAGATCTAGATCAGGTTAACGAAAAAGTTGAAGGAAACAGAGAAAAACTGGAGTCTGTAAAGAAACTTTCAAGCCAAAATACAGATAGAATAGACGAAGCACAGAACCAGCTCCAAGAGAAAATTAAGAGCATAGAAGAGAATGAGAAAGGAGTGTTCAAAGAACTTGAAAAAGATTTAGCTGATCTGAAAGAAGAAAAGAGGAATCTAAAGAAAGAACTTTCTAGTAAAGCAGACAGTAACGAACTGAAAAAAATGAAGTCAAATATAGAATCTAAAATACAGGATAACAAAGAATCTGAAGAGATCTCCGACTTAAGGAACATATTAGACTCAATAGATCACAAGGTTGATGAAACGACTAACAGAGTTAACAGCTTAGAGTCTCGCTTGAAATACGTAGAAGACGAGCTAGGATACAGTAAGGATGTAAGTAAATCTACAGAAGAAAATGCTGGGGTAGGCAAAACAGATAATGAAGCTGCAACTCAGACCTCAAAAAGCGTTTTACATCCAGAGGACCTGAATGAGAAATTCCTCAACAAAGAGGTAACAATTTCAGGAGAGCTTAAATTCCGTAGAGAAGTATCTAATAGCAAGCTCTATGCTTTAACAGGTAAGGACGACTGGGTAATAGTACGTTCAGACTCAGAACTGGATGAAGGTCAACAAGAGATAGATGGAACCGTAAAATCTCTTGAAGGCAAGTTATACCTAAGGGTTTAGAGTACCCTTAAAAGTGTTAGAGGTTACAATAATTTCTACAAGGCGGCCGTGGTGTAGTCCGGCTAATCATTTCGGCCTTTCGAGCCGACGACCCGGGTTCAAATCCCGGCGGCCGCATCTAATTTAAATTTCTATAATTCAGGTATTTCTAGAGTTTTAGCCAGAGATCTCTCAGGTACTGTTCGTTCTGCTCTTCGCCTTCATACTCCTTGAGAGAGGTTTTTAGAACTTCTTCAAGATACCTGTTTAGGTAGTGCTGGTTTCTATCTTTATTTTCTCTTTTTGAAGACTTACCTACCGGTATAGCTCCTTTAGGACTGTCTTCCAGAGTCTGACCTGTATGGAGTTCAAACATAGAGCTGTAAGGCATTAACATATGCGATATCTTTGTTTCCTTGTCATAGTACTTCTCTGAAATATCTCTGATATCTTCTCCAAGCCTTTGAAACTCTTCTTTCAAAGTTTTGAGCTCTGTGTCCTCTCCTTCATCTGCCATAGACGGAAGGCTTTTATAGACGTCTTCCTCTTCAGATCCGTATACGAACAGCTCTACAGCCTGGTTAAGTCTCCTCTCCCTCTCTATGAGCTCTTCAAAGATGCTCTGGTAGACAGGCTCCTGGTAGTTAATGTTGTCCATATCTAGTTCGATAAACGTGTTTTGAGATCCATCTATCTCTATACCCATTTTTCTAGAGTTCTTAGAACCTCTTACTTCAACAGTACCGTTTTTAGTCTTGACAGGACTGTATCCATGTCTTAGTAGATGGTTATAGAAGGTGTCAGGGTCGATAGCAGGAGTCTCTCCATCTCTAAACTCCAGCGGAGGGATTTTTTTAGTTAAAGGCCTATCTGACAGACTCATGATACTTATACTACATTACAACCTTTTATCTTTGATTAACCTGTGTAGAAAGAATAATTGAGAAAAATGGATAGAAACTAGTGTATATCCCTGTTTTTCTCCTTATCCCTACGTCTCAACGCGTTGTCAACAGGATCTTCAGAGTTCTTGGCCGCATCTATAATCTCTCTAACTCTTTCATTACCGGAAAACTTGGGTCTTAAGTCTCCTCTGAATACGTCTTCCAGATCCTCCCATTTCTCTCTTCTGATCATTTCCTGTACGTCTTCACGTTTCAAAGTATCGACCAGCTGTTCCCTGTCCATCTCTTCTATCTGTTCTACTATACCGCGGTCTTCCATCAGGTTCTGTTTCCGTTTAACCCCTATTAGACCGTTTAAAACTCTTAAAGCCTCCATCAGCTGGGCGTGTTCGTTATGGTATATAGCCATTTCGTCTTCGATTGCGGCTATATCTTCTGCTAATTCCTCCTCAAGAAGCTCATCATTCGAGTTTCTAAGTCTTCCGAATTTTTGACGTCTTTTTTCAGCAAGACCTTCGTGTTTATCTCTTTTTAACTCTAGATCAGCTTTCAGTTCTGATCTCTGTTCCCTAAGATCTTCTAGATCCATTCCTTCGATACTTACTTTGTCGTCGTGCGTGAACCTGTCGATTATATTGCTTAGTACGCTTACCATGTAAAAGAGAATTGTACAGCTTCTAAATAAAACCTACCTGTATATCTGTCTGAAAGCCTTCCAACGGTACTCTAAGAGTTTGAAACATTCTTCAGGCCGGTCTCCATCTCGGAAGAACATCCGTTTCCATGTTCCATCTATCTTGAAAAGTATGTATGGGAAGATAGACTCGGGCTGGTACTTTAGATCTTCAATCTTAGAGAAATGGATTTTATCGACCAGCTCTTCGGAAGAGAAGTTTTCGGTTATCTTATCCCAGTCTTCAGAATCTCTACTCTCTCTTTCAACATGGTCTCTTGTAACGGCCACATCACCTAGCTCTGATTCGAACTCCTCATACTCCATTACTCGTCACCTACGTACTCGCCTTTCTGCCTTCTGAAAGGTTTTTCATCCATCTCCTCTCTTACATGAGCTACTATTCCCGGAGTCCTTGCAATTATGAAGAATCCTTTGCCTAGTTCTGGCTCCCAGCCCATATCAGTCATGACGGCGGCAATGGCTCCATCAACATTTAAGACAAGATCGGTTTTTTGCTCAGCGAACCTATCTCTTATTCTAGTCATCTTTTCCGTTGCCTCTCCGGATAGACCGAGATTATCTGCCTCCTCTAGTATCTTAGTTGCTCTTGGATCCTCTTCTCGGTAAATCTTATGCCCTATACCTGGTATACGGTTTTCATTCTCTAGATAGGTCTCAACTATTTTTTCCGGTGATCTGTTATCGCTAAGTATCTGCATAGCCTCCTCTATGGCTCCGCCATGTGAATTACCTAACGCCAGTATTCCTGCGGCCACGCTCGTATTCATCTCGTTGCCCCCGCTCTGAACGGTTCTGGCAGAGACCGTACTAGGATTGCCTATACCGTGATCGATCGATGACGAAAGTATAGTGTTGAAAAGCTCTGACTCCTTTTCTGAAGGTTTTTCACCTTTTAGTATCAGCCATATTGCGTCAGAGAAATCCATATCCATTACGTCTTCCAAGGGTTTTCCTCTGATTACCGCGTCCTCTCCTTCAGAAGAAACAGATGTTTCCCAGCTCATACTATTTTCTTGAGAACCTTGTCCGTAAATATTTAACCAAGATAGGCCTTAGTTTTCTTCAGTGGTATGGGACAAGAATACTGTGGTTTACCAAGTTTTTATCGATCGTTTTGCCGGTTTCGAATCTGAAGAAGGCTGGGACGAACCAGAGTTTCTTGGAGGTAGTTTAGAAGGTGTCTATAATAAACTGGATTATTTGGAAGATCTACGTGTTGATGTTATCTGGCTTTCACCTTTTTACGAGACCAGTGCCTACCACGGATACCATATAACAGATTTCTTCAGTGTTGATCCCAATTTTGGAACAGAAGAGGATTTGGAAAACATTATTGAAGAGGCTCATAGTAGAGATATTGAAGTTATCGCAGACTTTGTTCCTAACCATTTATCGCATAAACATCCTTACTTTGTAGAAGCGCAGGAAAACCTAGACAGCGAATATCATGACTGGTTTTACTGGAATGACTGGCCGGACAACTATCTCTGTTTCCTAGAGTTTGAAGAGTTACCTAAGATAAATTTGGATAATACTGAAGCTCGAGAACATATCATCAAAGCTGCAGAGTACTGGCTAGATAAAGGATTGGACGGTTACAGGCTCGACCATGTAGAAGGACCTAGTAACAATTTCTGGGAAGAATTCCACACACGTCTAAAACAAGAGTATCCTGACAGAACTTTTATCGGAGAGGTATGGATGAGAGGTATCAAGTATAGAGAGCTTGAAACACTTCTTACCTCGTATAAGCGATTTAAATGGTTTGTACAGCAGTTTGTCGGCGCTCCACCAACTTTCCACCAGAAAAGCTACATAGGCTTGATGGATGGTTTACTAGACTTTAGAGCTAAAAGACTGATAGATAGGTACGTACGATACAACTCCAAAATTACCAAAAAAGTTGTTAAAACGGCGTTGAAGCTTCATTACTCAAGATTTCCTGACAACTTCTATCTACCTGTCTTCTTGGATAACCATGATATGAACCGGTTTCTCTACAGGTTTGAAGACGATAAAGATAAGCTAGTTGAAGCTTTAGAGCTACAGCTAGATCTTGGTCAGCCTACAATAATTTATTACGGTACTGAAGTAGGTCTCTCACATAGTAAGGGACTGGAAGAGGGTGAAGAGCATGGAGATTTACAGGCTAGAAGGCCGATGAAATGGGAAGACCAGGATGAAGAACTTCTAAAATCCTTCAGAGACAGACTAAACAGAGATTAATCCAAGATCTTCTCTAAACTACTGCCTATCCTGTGATGGAGATCAACTACATGTGCCCCAGCACTTTCTAAGGCTTTTTTCTTGTTGCTTGGGTTTCCTCTGTCTCCTCTGATTATGGCTCCGGCATGGCCGTAACTTCTTGAGGGTAACTCTTCCGTGAACTCTCCTGCGATAAAACAGACTAAGGGCTTTGTGAACTTTCCAGCTTCAAGAAGCTCTGCAGCTTTTTCTTCGTATGTGCCTCCGAGCTCTCCATACATTACTACCGCTTCAGTCCGGTCATCGTCTTCAAACAGTTTTAGCGCATCTTCAAACGTAGTGCCTGAGATTACATCTCCTCCAAGACCTATGGCTGTTGATATGCCGTATCCTTTCTGTCTTAAAACCCAGGCGGTTTCTGTCGTCATTCCCCCGCTTTTGGAGATTACACCGATCTTTCCAGGCTTGTAAACTTTCTCAGGTTCAGAGCCGCCTATCGGGCCGATCTTTGTCTTTCCTGGAGATATTATCCCTATTGACGAAGGACCAACCACCCGGACCTCTTTTTCCTGTGCTCTTCTGTATATTTCCCAGGTGTCTTTGACCGGTATTCTCTCCGTTATTATATTGATTAAAGGTATTTCGTTTTCTATTGCTTCCAGTGCTGCATCTTTTGCGGCAAAATTTGGAACATAGATAAGTGAGGCATTGATCTCCGGATGGCTGTCTAAGGCCTCCCGGACCGTGTTGTAAACAGGCACACCTTCAACTTCTTGCCCTGCTTTACCCGGAGTGACGCCTGCAACTACCTCGGTCCCGTATTCTTGCATTTCCGGCACCTTTTCTCTTGCCTCTCTTCCTGTTATTCCTTGAACAAGTAGACGTATATCTTCTTCAGCCAGTATACTCAACCTTTTTCTCCTCCAGTTTTTGAATTGAGTTTCTTACAGATTTAACCGTTGGAACCTTTATTGAGACTTTGTCATATTCTGTTCCGAAAGTATTGTATCCTCTTACCCATACAAAATTCATTCCTACATCTTGAGCCGCTTTATCACGAACTACATTGTTTCCGAAGTAGACAAATTTTTCTGAGTGTTCTTTTCTCTTCTCCAAGAAAGCTTGGAATATTTCCTTATCAGGCTTTTCAACTCCAACCTCCTCTGAAACCACAAAACCGTTGTAAGGAACTTTGTTTTCCTCTAAAAGCCTCCGAAACCATTTCTTTCCTTTAATAGAGTTGTCGCTTATGAACCCTATTTCTCCAAACTCTTTGGAACAGTTTTTCAGGAACCTGAAGACATTGTTCCGTTTCAGGAAATTTTCTTCCTTATTTTTGTAACGTTTGACTATCTTTTCAGCGCTGGCTCCTACACCGTTTTTATCGAGGTATCTTCTCACGTCAGAAGTGTTGTATATTCTAAAGTTGTTTACGTCGAACTCTGGAGGTTCACCTCCATTCTCTTCAACTACTTCTTTTACTGTCTCGTTTTGAAGTCTGTAACACGGCATTAACGTGTCCCCTATATCGAAAACCGGTATTTTACTCATTTTTTATCATCCTCATCAATGTTTCAGCAGTCTCAGTCATAGTTGTGTCGTTCCTGTAAAGTTTCATATTAAGATCTAGCTCTTCTCGGGTTTTACGTAAAAGTTTGAATGCTTTGTCTGCGTTTGGCCCATCTCTTCTTACAACTATAGGATAATCCGGCTCTTCTTCTCTGAGAGCTTGACAGAACCCTTTCATCGTCCTGTGTATATCGGTGTTGTTGGCTGTACCTCCTACATGCCATAAACCTTTCAGACCTTGTCTAGAGATTATAATCTTTGAAAGACGGTATATCTTCTCCGTTGGAGGGTTTCCGCCGTACTCTGTATAGTTAGCTGGTTTTCCGCCATACTGTATCAAAGCATCCATATTAGTTAGCGATGCCCCGCCTCCCGCCAACATCATACCTATATTGCCTTCTAGCTCAGTATATTTTCCTGCTATACCTCTGTGATCATTCTCATCTATTTTTTCTGCTTCTACCTCTCTTTCCGTTTTTTCACGCGGAAACTCTGAGCGTTCCGGGAATTCCCGGCTGTGACGGTAAGCTGCATCACTATCGAGGTCCATCATTGCGTCCAGAACCTTGAAGCCTTCTTCTGTCTTTGCTAAGGGATTTATCTCTATCATACGAGCATCTTCCTCAAAGAAACATTTACATGCACGGTAAACTGTGTCTGAAAGCTTTCTGAGATCTTTATTATCTACTTTTATTTGGTTCAGAAACTGTCTGATTCTATGTCTCTCTAGTTCTTCAATCTCAAGCCTTTCAACCTCTCTCTTCTCGACACCGGTTCCTCCTTCTCTACCGAATACAATTACCGGTTTCCTAACATCTGTATCGTATAGAACGGCTAGATATAGCTCGTTTTCATGCTCTATTTTTTCCTCTATAAGGACATCTTCTACATTATAGCCTTTGATAGAGGAGCCTTTCATTTCTTCAGCAATCTTTTCCGCGTCTTTCCTGCTGTCCGCAAACTTTATACCGCCATGTTTCTTCCTGTTCTCGGTTAATACCTGTGCCTTTACTACAAAGCTTTCTCCTTCTTTACCCGGAGTTTCAAGCCCGTATCTATCAAGTAGTTTCTTAGCCTCGTACTCGTAAAGCCTCACATATAGATCTAAATCTCAAAATGTATAAAGTCTCTAGAACTGAGTTTCTCTATGGTCTATACAGGTAGAGGTGATAGAGGTAGGACTGACTTGTCTTCAGGAGAGCGTGTTTCAAAAAACTCTGAAAGGATTGACGCTTATGGAACTTTAGATGAGCTGAACTCTATCCTAGGTCTCTGTGCAGTATATGGTAAACAAGACGGAGTTGAAAAAATCCAAAACGAGCTACATATACTACAGGCAGAGCTTGCTAACCGTGAGCCAGATACCAAGATAACCCAGGAAGATGTTGATAGATTAGAAGACCGCTGTGATTACTACCAGAGAGAATGTCCTCCTCTAAGGGACTTTATCCTGGCAGGTGGCTGTGAGTCCGCAGCTCACTTACACCACGGCAGAAGTGTAGCCCGAAGAGCAGAAAGACGTATAGTGGCACTTGATGAAAAGGAACAGGTAAGGGAAGAGGTTTTGACCTATATTAACAGGCTTAGCGATCTTCTGTTTCTTATGGCGCGTCATGAAAACTCTCTGAAAGACGTTGAAGAGAAGAATCCTGACTACTAAGGACTGGTCAATATGAGACTCCGTTCATCTCATTAAAGCTGCTTGTTCCATTCTTCCGTGGAAAACTTGTTCTCTGCTAGTTTTTTAGCCTCTTCTATCTCTTCTTGTGTGAGAGAGCCTTCTTCCCAGTTCTTATTCTCTGTAAATTTCTCAATAAGTTTCTGTACTACTTCCTCTCGAGAATGGTCTGTATGGTCGGAGATCCTTGAAACTCTTTTCTCTGCTGATTTAATGGCTTTATCAGATACTTTTTCTTTACCTATTCTTAGTGCTTTGAGCATTCTCTTAGTGTTTAAATCGTAGCTCATCATAGTGTGGTGTAGAACCGCGTTTCCTTTACGTGTTTGAGCTGCTCCCCCAAGTTTGCCTTCCGGATGCTCTATATCATTTAAAGGCTTGTACTCTGCCGCTACTCCAAGCTCGTTAAGTGCTCTTACCGCAAACTTGTCAAGCTCTTGGTAGCTTTTCTCTATGTCTCCGTCCACTTCGTCTCTAGGGACATATATCGAGTAGGTGATAACGTTTCCAGGTTCTGAGAACATTGCACCTCCTCCTGTAATTCTTCTAACGACTTCTATACCATTCTCGTCTACATAATCTTGCTGTACCTCATCACGGTATGACTGGAATCTTCCCATAGGTATACTCGTGTTTTCTCGGTACCAGAACCTTAGAGTAGGTTGTATTTCTCCTTCATCTATTTTATTGGTTAAAACTTCCTCTATCGCCTGATGCATTGGTTCAGAGTATTTGCCTTCGTTTATAACTCTCCATTTCATTTTTCGTCACCTACAGACTGTTTAACTGCTTCCGCTATATCTTTTCTCGAGAAACCTATTAGTTCGGCTTCAACAGTTTCCAGTTTTTCAACCATCCTTTCCTTACTGCAACCTTTATTTAAACCCTTTAGACTGTTCTCTAGTTCTTGGAGTGCTTCTGGAGGTTCGATAAAGAAATCTCCTCTTATTTTGACATCTTGAAAACTGTTTTCGCCCTCTGTTTCAACGTTCACCAGTTTACCGTCCGGAACTTTTACCGAAGCCTTTCCCATAGAGTACTGTAAAATTAGCGGAACTATTATACTTTAGTAAATCTCTCGGTTCTATATGCCCAAAGTAGGAGACGAGATATTCTATGAAAAAATGAAGGGTGAAGGACGTCCTCTAGTATTCATACACGGATGGTTAGGATCTCATAAATCTTGGAAAATGGTTGACAAAAATCTAGACCTAGATAATCCACGAATTTTCTACGATCTCAGATGTCACGGTAATTCACGGTGCACAACGTTCAGTTTTGAAACACTGGCAGAAGATCTAGAAAAACTTCTGGACACCTTAGATATTGATAACCCTGTTTTAATCGGTCACTCTATGGGCGGAATGGTTGCATTAACATATACAACGATTTACGACAATTTTTCCGGCCTCTTCCTTGTAGGAACCTCTGCTTCCACACCAGAACCTGAGAACAAGTCTCCTCGTTTCTTCCTCGAAAAGTTCGGATCAATCAACAGAACCACATGGGCAGAACTAATTGTTGAAAACTATGCTCCGGAAACCGAGCACCCTGAACTTAAAAGCATGGTTCTTAGAGAACTCGTACACGCTAATGATACAGAGATAATCTATTCTCTGGGATCGATGCTAGAGTACGATGTAAGAGAGGAAGTCAGTGAGATCGAAGAGCCTAAAACTGTTGTAGCTGGAGAGAATGACGGAGCGATAACAATGGATAAGTCAAGGGAGCTCGCAAATCTTTTAGACTGTCCTCTGAAAAAGATAGACTCTTCTCATCTCATGTTACAGGAGAAACCCGGAGAAGTTGCAGAACTGCTTGAAGAGTTTCTAAGTCAGTAGAATCCTTTCTCATCTCTTTCAACAAAGCAGTGTCCTTTATTTTCATCAAGACACTGATCAGAACGTTTAATCCATGATTCATTACCGTACTTTGTCTCCACTAATTCTTCAACTCTTTCAGAGTATTCTTCTACAGGGTTGAGGTATTCGAAGTTGTCTCCAGCGAACCTGTCGATAAGAATATCTGTAACCTCATATCTGTCAGCTTTGCCGGTTTCAGTTTTTACGGAGGGAAGACTTTCTATGAACTCGGCTTCATCCTCTCTTAGCGACATATTCTGTTCTAAAAGCTGTGTATCCCATGAATCCAAACAAATCACTCCGTGACAGAGTATTGATCCGTTCTTTCTCCATAAACTGTTACCGACAACAGTCTTGTTCAGCTGTTCTCTTTTACCGTAACGTATTGCCGAGTACTTTTTCTCAACCTCAAGAAGATCTTCCTCAAACCCTAGACCGGACAGAACTTCTCTCAACTCCTGTCCGACAACATCTTTGAAGAACTGGTCCTTATCACTGTAGCTTGTGGGCACACTCACACTATAAGCTAAACCATTCTCCAGACACGGTATGGTAGATCCAGCGGTTTCACACCGGGTATAATCAAAACCTGACTCTACAGCCTTTTCTATATCCTTGTAAGGAGTTCTACGCGCAAGCACAAATGAAGGTTCTTCAAAACCCATAACCCTGAGATAACTCTCCTTCTCACTACGTGTTCTTTCCAGAACTAGTTCCTCTATAGCCATGTTTGTAGCGGCATCGTAGGTACCTACATCAACATACTCTATATCCTCAAATCCCACTAATACAGGAGAACAATCTTAAGATTAAAAATAAGCTACCAATAAAGTTCGAACACCTTACTCAACCTGTTATAAAAATAATTATCCAACCCGTAAACAACAGTTAAGCGAGGGTAACCAAGTGGTCAAAGGTGCAGCGTTGAGGGCGCTGTCTCGTAGGAGTTCCGGGGTTCGAATCCTCGCTCTCGCATCAGATATTTCTACCGTTACTTCCCACCGACTTGTAGAGGACTACCAGAGAGACCAGTTATCATACCATTCGTCTATGGCTTCTTCGAAGTTGAGTCCGTATGGGCTTGCATTAGACGGAAAGCTGTCCAGAGACATTCCTTGGGACTCTCTCTTGTACAGTAGTTCTCTATCTACAAGATCCTTCAATCCTTCTCTCTTTTCGTTATTGTTCTTACTGACAATTTCAAGCAACTCTTTTTTCATTTGCTCGTCTTGTTTCTCTAGTAGATAGTCTACAACTTCTTCCTGATATCTATCTAGTTGATGTTCCTCTAGTTCTTCTCTGTATTCTTCTTCTGTCTCCTCTATAGGTTCGAGCTTGAACCTTTGGTAAGGAGTTACTTTATCTGACATCATCTCATACGACCTCTCAGTTTGTATTGTTGACCAAATAGTAGTAAAGAATTTAAAGTGTTTCGTCTCTCGGATCTTTACATTAAGACACCATCCATTTTCTTATACTTGTTAACTGAACCAATTTCATGGGCGAGCTGCCTGAACCTTTCGAGAAAGCAATCTTTTACGAGGACGACCTCCTCTATTCCTGTCTAGCGAACTACCCTAAAGCTGAAGGACATTCCGTTGTTGTATGGAAAAAGAGCGTTGACGACCTGAACCTGCTTTCACGTGGAAATTACGAACATCTAATGGATACTGTAGACGACGTCAGAGACGCAATGATGAAGGTTTTAGACGTAGAAAAAGTTTATCTGGTTTACATGGATGAGACTAACCACGTCCACTGGCATCTCATACCTCGTTACAACAACAAGGGATATGCTGTTCTAGAGCAGGAGCCTAACGAACTCGAAGATTTCAGTCTTGCGCAAAAGATGGAGAATGTTTTACAGGACGTCAAGTAATCCTGTACTGAACTTCTGCCAAATCAGGAAACTTTTCTGTAAGTTCTAGACCTTTTCTACTATAAGATCTTGAAGACTGTCAGGAAGTTTTAGAAGAATCTTATCCAGCAGCCACGCCTCTCTTGTAATAGTATACCTAGGTTTTCCGCCTTTCTCAACTATTTTTGCAAGCTTCTTTCCTGCTTTTCCGGGCTCCAAGCCTTTTCTTTCAGTCCCAAGTTTCTCCCTGTACTCGTCAGAATGTTCTGAGTACTCCACGAACTTTTCTAGGTTGTCCACACCTCTCTGGTTGAAGCCTGTTTTCACCCTTCCTGGCTCCACCAGAACGACTGATACATCCTCTAGCTCACGTCTCAACGAGTCCGTAAAACCTTCGACCGCGAACTTGCTGGCAGAGTAGCCGGACAAGTATGGTAAAGCTACTTTCCCTGCTATAGAGGAAACGTTGACTATCTTACCACTTTTTTCCTTTAAGCCTGGTAAGGCTGCTTTAACCGTGTTTACGGTACCGATGAAGTTTGTTTCAATATGTTCCTCGAACTCTTTTACAGGAGCGTCTTCTACAGCACCTTGTTTCTGTACTCCTGCACAGTTTACAAGCACATCGACTTCTCTATCTGAAAATACTTTTTTTACCTGGTTTCTGTCTGTTATATCCAGCTCTATCTTTTCTAACCTCTCCGGAAGCTTTTGTAGAGACCCCGGGTCCCTATCTATAACGGTTACGTTATGGTCTTCCAGTCTAAGAGCCGTCTCTTTACCTATGCCTTTTGCTCCTCCAACAACGACTACGTTCATCAGTGTAGAGGACTCCATTCAGGTAGGTCGTCGTCCGCTCTAAGCTTCATAACTCTGTTCAGAGCTACTCCAAACAGAGAGACAATCATTAGGCCTAGAAGGTATAGAGCTACGACTTCTCCTGGCTCCAAAGGATTTTCTGTAAGCTGGATCAGTAGTAGTGATGCCCAGGAGTAAAGCGATGTTGCTGCAAGCACCACCACATATTTATCTAGGTTGTAAGGAACTTCTTCGTCGCCCTCTCTGTATCTTACATCTGTTATCTTCTCTGATACATAGAGACTGTGAACAGAGTCGTTCAGAATCAGGAATCCTGCTGCAAGCGCTGCACCGATGAAAGATGCCTCTGTTAGAAGTGAGGAATCTCCTATTGCAAGTGCTGCGCCCGACACAACTACTGCTGCAAGTGCTGCCCATGTTAACTGGTTTACAGTGTTTAGTGTTTTGGCTTGGATCTCCGAGATTTCAAAGTCTCTTAGAGAGTCAAATAGCAGCGTGTTGTACGAAAGTGCTGTACCTAATCCGGACGCCGCAGCTATTATTGCTGCCCAGAACAGTATTCCGGAGTACTGTGCCATCAGCGCTGTCAGACCTACTGTTGCTGCAGGTACTGCAACCACAAGTATTCCTAGTGATATCGAGGCCGATACTAGACACCAAGTACACCACATCTTCAACGTCACTCCCTGTATATATGTCAGGTAAGCCGAGAAAAGTACAGCTATAATACTTGACATAATTACACCGAAGACAAACCAGCTGGGAGTTACCTGCGGCGTTAAAACGAATATACTGTAAGCAACTACTATTATACTGTAGTAGAGTATTCCGAGTATTTCTACATCGAAACCTAGAAACTTGGAGTATTTACTTGTTATAACATCTTCACACGAACCGTCCATAGGACAGGCCATGCCTTCTACGGTAGTTTTTTTCTGATAATGTAGATATATCGATATTCCGAGTCCTGCAAGACCTAGAACTATTATAGCTGCCTGAAATACTGCTTGAGATAACATATAATTAACCTCAATATCTGGAGCACTAAATAAGTTTACGGTACAGTTTATGAAACTCGGCCGTTAAAATCGTTCTTAGATGATGAGAAAGTTAGTAATGTCTGATCGAGAAAATCGAGATGATGACACGAACACCCACTGACAAAACCATACAGTTCAGTTAAAAAGGTTTTATACAGTATAAGTTTTTACATCGGTGGAGGTAGGTTAGCTGGTCCATACTCCGACCTTGTGGCGGTCGGGACGCGGGTTCGAATCCCGCCCTCCGCCCTATTACAGACTGTTTTTCCCAAACCCTTCTCAGAAATTATTTCAGATACCTACCAAACCTCGTAACTGTTTTAACAAGAATGGTTTTTCAGAACGTTTATGAAAGTCTTCTAATCTACTCTCAAAATCGATTGATATAGTTAAGCTGTCGGGTAGATTGGCTCTCCATCCAGTCTTGACATATGAATTACATCAGGCGAAGAGTTATGAGAGACATGCTCCTCATCCGATTTAATTACATTAATACCATATTTTCCATCTTCCGGTCTTGTATAGCTTATGCATCCGCTTTCCTCATATTTCTCTTCCATACGCGCTTCATGTACTAAAGCTCTTCCTTCCAATGAACCTATTTTAATATCCAAGTTATCTTCCTTTGCTCTTTGCCTATATTCCTTCAACTCACTTTTTGGTATGTAGATACTCATTTCTTCTTCAGGAACATAACTCGTACATACTTCGTTGAGGAATGAAGCATCTAGCTCATTATGGTCTAGGTGCTCAAAAAATCCGTACTTCATCAAAATTTCAGGATTTATTTTTTCATCGTTTAAGAGAGAGTAGCCAGCTTCCTGAGCACTCTCATCCCCATCTTCTACATCAGCTATTATTCCGTCCTCGTCGTAGTCAAAAAACTCACTTAGCGGATATTCGTCGTTAGGGCCTTGTTCACATGCCTCCGACACCACTGATGCGTGATAACGATTAAGATCTGCTCCTAATGTTTCCCTTATTGCATTAACATTTTTGCTATCTATTTTTATACTGTCAAAACTTCTAAGAGGAATTTCAACAACCATTGGAGACTCCAAAGTGCCTACATTCACATTTTCCAACTCCGGATTTCGAAGATAGTCATTAGCTTCTGTAACCTCTGCATATCTCAATGCGATTGAATATGAAGTGGAAAAACAGACATCTTCGTGGTTTGATAACTCTCCTGTTTCAGCATCATTTTCTTTTCCAGGAACTAATCCCTCCTCTACTATATCTTCAAAGTTTGTCGTGTCAGTGCCGTGTTTTAGCGTCGTTTCTTCTAATTCCCGAGTGTATAAGCCCCAGTTTGAACTTACTTCGTCTGATATTTCGTGAAAACCCTCATTATCAGTAGAATTTGCTCTTTCATTTAGTTTTTCACGAACCGATTCCATACATGTTACTTATTCGTGACAACATATAAATGTTTGGTTCGATTAAATTCGCCAAGAACCCGAAGCTGAATCAGAGTTATATTTACAAGTTTGCTAATTAGCCCTATCATAATAATCTGAACAGTTCTTTGGAGGTGCACACCCCCCGCCCACTCAACAATTATTCTTCAGGAGTTAACTTTCCAACACCGTAGCCGTCTCCGAACAGGTAAAGGGAGCCTTCATGGAACTCTACGTTCCTTAGCCGGTTGTCGATTTCTTCCGTTTCCCTTATGTAGAACACTTCGCCTTCCGTTTCTTCACCATCTAAGTCGATTGCATAAACCATGCTTCCTCTAAGTCCTGTTACGAAGTAGTATCCGTACCAAGGATGTTTTTTATCGTCGACGAAAGTTGTTCCTGAGGGAGCTAGAGTCCATTCATCGAAACAGTAGACCGGATCTGTAGTGTTTTCAGCCTCAACTGTTTCTTCGTAGGGCTCTCCACATCTTTCTGCAGGCCAGCCGTAGTTAGCCCCAGGCTCTATCCTGTTTACCTCATCATATCTCCATGGTCCGTGCATCGAAACGTATGGATCTCCTGTTTCCGGATGGAAATCTATTCCTTGAGGGTTTCTCAAGCCTTTGGCGTATACGTAACTGTCTTTAGGATTGGTTTCAGGTATTTCTCCGTCAAGCGTTGTTCTCAAGACCTTTCCTCCTAAGAAATCTGGTTCCTGTGCTTTACCGTACAGTTCCTCATAGTCGGACTTAAGAAACTCTGAATCGCCTGTAGTGACGTAGAGGTACCCTTCAGGGTCTATATCTATTCTTCCTCCGGAATGTCCGGAGCTTCCATCTATATCATCTATCAGTACTTCTTCATCGGTTAGTTCGCCGTTTTCATAGGTGAAACGGGAGACTCTGTTGTATATAGGATCTACGTCTTCGGAAGGATCAGGATCTAACTCCTGCCACTCTCCTTTGTAGTAGTATAGGTATACATAACGGTTCTCTTCAAACTCTGGATCGGCAGCTACTCCTAATAGACCTGTATTCCCGAACTTCTCCGTCCCTACTTCTGCAGAGTCTATCTCGTTCTCACCGTCGTGGTGAACAAGTTTTCCGTCAAGCTCGGTGTAGAGGAACGTACCGTTATCTAGGAACTCTGCGTCCCATGCAGCATTATCTCCTACATCCAGAGATTCAACACTGTACTCCTCATCAGTCATAGGTGCTTTAACATAGTTGACCTGGTCTGTAAACATTGAGACCTCTTCAATACCTTCACTTGTGTACTCACAGTTTGTATCTCCTTCTTCACAGTCTTGGTACTCTGTTATCTCGGTCTGGATACATGTGTCCTTATCCGTAAATGTACAGTCCCATACAGAGTAACTATCACCGCCTTCATCCGTTAACACCACAGCAGTAGTAGCTGCAACAACAAAAACAAGTAATGTTAGAGAAAACAGGTATCTTCTTTCCTTGAACTTTTCTACATCAAAATCCATAGTATACTTTCTTTTATGGAACAACCTTTTAGTTAATTTGACCTGTACTCAACAGTCTACTTCCGTCTTTAAGTAGAAAGACTACAAATTTCTCTACAATGTCAGAGCTTGAAGACGCCAGGGAGAACCTTAGAGAAGCACTCAAATCGATAGGAAAGGAAGAATACTACAGGCGTTTAAAAAGCCCTGAACGTTTTGTAGAGGTTAACTTTCCTGTAAAGCTTGACTCCGGGAAAACAAAGATGTTCAAAGGATACCGTTCACAGCATTCAACATTGAGAGGGCCTGCGAAAGGAGGTATAAGGTTCTCAGAGAACGTTACAGAGGACGAGGTTAAAGCTTTGTCTATATGGATGTCTCTGAAATGTGCTGTAGCCGGTCTTCCGTTTGGAGGCGGTAAAGGAGGCGTAGCGGTTGATACCGGCGAGCTCTCAAAATCAGAGGAGGAACGTCTCTCCCGGCGATACATAGATTCAGTAGCCGAATTAATAGGAGAGAACAAAGATATACCTGCTCCCGACATGAATACTTCTGCCCGACATATGGCATGGATGATGGATGAGTACAGCCAAGACGAAAGAGAGCTGAAACCAGCCGTAATAACAGGTAAACCTGTAGAGTTGTTCGGAAGCAAAGGAAGGAAAGAAGCTACCGGCTACGGCGCAGCATATATAATAGAAGATATAATGGAACGGGAAAATCTTGAAGACCCTACCGCTGCAGTCCAAGGCTTTGGAAACGCTGCAGCTCCCGCAGTAAGAAAGCTGGAAGAGATTGGAGTGAAGGTGGTCGCTGTCTCTGATAGCTCGGGAACTGCCTATGACGAAAACGGTTTAGACCACAGCAATCTTGTAGAGTGCCGGAGAGATCATGGAGAAGTCTGTCTTGCCGGAGAGAGACTTGAACCAGAGGAGGTGCTAGAGCTTGACGTAGACTTCCTAGTTCCTGGAGCGATAGCCGGAGTAATAAACAAGGAGAACGTTGAACGCGTTAAAGCAGATTATATCGTGGAGATAGCGAACGGACCTACGACTAGAGAGGCCGACAAGGTTCTGGAAGAGAAAGGTATAGAGATGGTGCCGGACATACTTGCGAACTCGGGAGGAGTGACCGCTTCATACTACGAATGGGTTCAGAACCGTACAGGAGAGTACTGGAAGAAGGAAGAAGTCCTGGAGAAGCTAAAGAAAAGTTTACAGGAAGCCTACAGACAGTTCGAGGATGTGAGGAAGGAGAAAGAGTTGTATGGACGAGAGGCAGCCTACGTGATAGCAGCCAAGAAGCTGGTTAGCTCTAGTGAGTCCATGGAATAAGAGCCGGTGGTTCCAGACCCTCGCCTAGTACGCGTTCTTTTTAAGGAGAAACGAGTTAACAGTGTTATGATAGTAGCTGGTAAATGTCCGCCGGAAAAAGAAGAGCTTAGATACGCGGCAGAAAGAGGTTTTGAACATGTAGAGCTCTACCTCGAGAAGAAACATCTGGACCAGATAGAGGAAACTGTTGAAAACGTTAAAAAATCAGATGTAGAGGCTGTATCCGTTCATACACCTCATGTGAGTCTGGACAACAGAGGATATCTGAAGCTTGCCGACTACCTGGCCTCAGAGCTCAATGCATATCTCGTGTTTCACTCCCAGTTCCTTCACCATACACATATACCTGAGCTGGAGAAGCTGAATATAAAATCGTCTTACGGCTATGAAAACAATCCGGGTGTAAGCAAAACGTTTCTGGAGAAAGGTATAGTAGAACAGGGCCACGAACTGGTTCTTGACACCGCTCATTTCTTTCTTGGAGATCACAGCTCAGAAGATTTCAGAAGTTTCTTGGAGACAAATATAGAATGCATAGAGCTAATCCATCTATGCGACTCAAGCTGGACTAAAGACGGTCTTCCGTTCGGAGAGGGAGATATGGATATGGAGAGATTCTGCCAAGATATCGATGACTCTGGCTTCGACGGCATACTTGTCTTCGAAGTCATGCCCGACCACCAGGAAGATGCGTTTGAGAAATGGAAGGACTACACCAGATAATCGAACCCTATTTAAAGTTTTGAGCTGATTGTATGGATGCGGACAGAGAGATCATTCTATGAAGTCCGCGAGACCAGTCTAACCATTTATAAGATTTAACACAGACTGTTTTGTTACCCGTTCACGAGAGTGTCCGGGTGAAAGCCTGAGAGGGCCAAGATGAGCGTAATACTTTTTACGTGATGTAGGAGAGACGGACCCGAAAGTACATTCTATGTACTTTCATTCGAAAGTGTATTACACTTTCAACACTATGTAGCTGCACACATTCAATTGTGTGCGGTGTGTGATGGAACCTATGGATGGTTCCGCTTGAGAAGATTTTCTTGAAAATCTTCGACCCGTCACAACCCTCCATTTCGATGGAGCAATTCCGGTTGATCCTGCCGGAGGCTA
>LFCJ01000023.1_pt1 | contig 74912 bp, 102 predicted proteins | sample 643141 | NCBI WGS metagenome assembly LFCJ01 (sample SAMN03766243, study PRJNA286221) | soda lake metagenome | biome: soda lake; feature: Kulunda steppe; material: water; isolation source: sample B1-Br-g2 brine of Lake Bitter-1 | place: Russia: Kulunda steppe | collected 2010-07
TCATACATTTCTGTGGCAACAGATGATGTCTGGTCAGATTCTACACGAGGATTGAATTCAACAATGTCTACACCGACTACATCACATGGAATGTTTTCCAGACAGTATGAAACTGTCTCAAACGCCGTATCTGCTGCAGGTCCTGATTTCTGAGGAACAGATACACCAGGGGCATCCTGAGGATGTATCCAATCCATATCAATACTAATATACACGTTATCCGTCGTAATATCCTCAAATACTTCGTTGAAAACTTCTCTATAATCAATATCATCTGTATGCTTATAAGCCGTCACAGAACTGTCTGCTAAACGATTTACCTCCTCAGGCTCGTCGAGAGCTTGTGCTCCAATTATATAGGTATTTTCCGCAGAAATTGCATCGGCCTTACCCCAGTGGTACGGTGAATCTCCAAGGAGCGTTGAAATCACCATCCCATGCAGGTTTTTTGAAGGTGATGTTTCTGGTATATGAAAGTCACCATGGGCATCAAGCCAAATAAGACTTGTTGACTCAGTAAGGGGTGGAAGAGTATGAAACGGGACGGTATGGTCACCTCCTATTGTGATTGGAACATGATTCTCCGCATAGATTGTGCCATAATATCGTTGAAGTTGAACAGCGATTCGCTTTGTATGATTACACTGAGATTCAAGTCCATCACGCGATGACGTTGGAGGAATAATCGAGTTTATTTCTCGTGGAAAAAGTCCGTCTAAGGTGTCTGGAGCTTCAGCAGGTCCGTGTCGGGAATTCCCTGTTGCTATAGGAAGCCCAATAGTCTGTAATGCCATATATTATATTGTTAGTAGTGATTTAATAAACCTCTTGTAATATTGCCGATGGTTTAATTTTAGTCCACTCTAAAGACGCCTATATGACACAATCAGAGTACGTCAGTGGTTGGGAGGAGACACGGCTTTATGGCGTTGCTGCATACCTATTCTGCCAGCATTTAGAGCAGAATGGGCTGTATGATTATCAAAAAGCAAATGAAGGCTACAACTTAAACCGTCCAAACAGTCAGTACTGTGTCAGCCGAAGTCGCGAACAACACAAAGTTCTGAGACGGTCTGGTGCTGCAGAAACGCTTGACATTGACCATGCTTCAGAAGTGAATCTTGTTCAGTTTTTAGTTGAAATTGGATGTATCACACGGGAAGGTAACGATATAGCCTTGGCTACAGGATACTGGAGAAAATACCTGGCGGATGAGTTTGGTTTTATGGAAATCTTTCAGGAAGGAGCATACAGTGTACCTGCTAGGTTCTGCCCTTCACGTGGATTAGCTATTGAAACCTATGAACAGTATCGAAAGGAGATGGCTACAAAAAACGATGTAATTGAGGCAATTGGCTCAACAACCCACCCCAAAGATGTCGTCCTGAAAGCCGATAGAGTATTTGATACATTTGAAAATACGAGTGTCGGAATCGACCCACTCCTTTCATTTATGCATACGCATGACCGTTTCACAACTGCTGTTGCTAGCCTTTCACAGCGTGTTATTTGGTTCTATGAAATCGACCTAGTTTCCAGAGATACAGTTTGTGAATCACTAGAAATCACAGACAGTAGGCTTCAAGAATTATTAGAACTCTATCGAACTAACGATATTTGGTCAGACCCTGTGATTAATTGAAGATTCGTTCAACGACTTCATATTCTTCTTCTGTATACGCTACTACTGTTACATCTTGGATATTGTTGAACGTAAACCCATCAATAACATCTCGAATAACGCGAGCTCCTGTAACAATTGGAACGCCACCAAGCCCACATCCAATAAGTGGAATTGCAATCGATTCTACGTTATGCTCTTCAGCTAATTCTAACGCGTTCTGAAGCGACTCTTGGATGCTTTGCGGAGTTGAGTTCCCGTCACCGTAGTGAGGCATCGATGCAGCATGAAGCACGTGGTTCGCGTTAAGTTCAAATGCAGGTGTTCGTACAGCATCTCCTACATCGACAGGTCCTTGAAGAATTGCGGCTTCGTTCAGCTTATCGCCACCTTCTCGCCGAAGTGCGCCTGCAACTCCAGTTCCCATTCGGAGAGTAGTTCCTGCACTGTTCACAATTGCATCTACATCTTGCTTCGCAATATCCCCCGTTCAAGCTGGAATTCGATGTCTTCTGCCACAATCCCTGAAGTATGTTCAACATCCTTGATTCCGATATAATGAAACTCTTCCTGTAAGTTAGATACTTCGAATCCACAGTCCTCAACTAATTGAACGAATTCATCCTCTGTATATCCGAAATCCTCATGGCTTGGCTGTGTATCGTTTGGCTCGTGGGTTTCGAACACGACTGTATGACACTCATCAGATGAGAGCATCTGTTTCATCCCTTCAATTACTAGAGGGCCAGCTCCCTCCACATCAATTTTGACGAGGTTCGGACGTGGCATCTCTGCATTATGAACAAGCATACCGTCACCTGTAACTACATCTACAGGGATGGTTTTGATAGCATCATAATCTCCTGTTGCAAACGAGTGGCGACCGTATCCAGCTTGGACACTTTCTCGAATAGCAAAATCTCGTTGACTTGGAGACTCAGCCATTGCCTCTCTACAGACAGTTACGTTTGAGCAGTTATTCACACTCTTGTTATCCACAAGAATACCTCTATTACTCGGCATAGGCTCAAATGCGACAACTTCACCATATGGAAGAAACTGGGACAGGACAAATGTATGTATCCCTAAACATGCACCAATGTCCCAAAACACATCGTCTGCTCGTGCTCTTTCAACAAGAGCTTCGAGTACATGCGTTTCGTGAGAGATATTCTCTACACGTTCTTTAACACGGTCGTTAGAAGCAACGAATGAAACGGATTCACCCATAAACGTAGATTCCAAGAGTTCTCGCGACTTGTACGTTCTCATAGCTCATAGTTCCAGCGTACACAGTTTAATGGTTTCGATTCTCAATTCAAACTAAAGTGAATAATACAAACGCTATAGTCCCAAGTCCAGTCGCATACAATGAACCCCATAGAAGATTTTCCTTGTATAGCTTCCCTGCGAACAGGCCTCCAAACAACCCAATGATTAGAGCTGTTGCATATAATGATGTGCTGAATTGTGGAATAATCTCTGCTGTTTGTTCAAGTCCCTCAGGTATGTCTTCACCCTCCAATGAGTCCAAAACCTCTTGAACTACGACGGTATCAATCATGTAAATGATTGTCATTATAACCAGTGCACTAATAGTAACGATATGTGCTCCAGTTTTCTTCGCCTGTGAAATTTCATCTACTGTTTTTCGAGTTTGTACATCTGTACGCGAATGTACGAGTAAGTAGTGTATACTCAAAATGGCTCCAGATGCCAGAAATGCCAGGAACGGACCAATAATATGCCCTAATTCACCAATTCCACCCAGCACTAATGATAAAAACACAAAAACTTTCGCAATAACAACACACATCATAAAAGATAGGAACATCTCCGCGATTAACTCTATGCTCTCAGCAATTTCGTCCATACCAGATTCCTTATTAGGGTTTATCTCTGATTGGCCTAATTGTGAGGTTGAACCAAGAGGCCCAACAATTATTTCTACCCATTTTTTCATATAAAAACTCGTTACTGAATATATGTAAATTGTTATGCTTTTGAATTGATATACGTTAGAATACTAATTCGGGGATTTTATATATAGAAAGTGAGTATACTACCCTGAGAGGATACACATGGACTCTGTCGAAATCGGACCTACTGATTCACTGTCTCCCGCTAAATACAGACAACTCAGTGATGAGCCATTACTACGAGTTGTACGGGTTGCTCGAATTGCTGCGGAACAGAATAGCGGTATCGCCGAGAACGTCTACAGTTCTATTCGTGAAGACGCAGCATGTGCAGTCAGAGATAACGAGGAGCGATTAGGTGACGAGCTGTGTTACGCCCTGTCCCGTGCTGAGAACCCTCGATTATTCTTTGATACCTTATCGGAAGTTAATGCTTTAGTGAAAACCTATCCAGAACTCGCTGCCTTACGCTATGTTCCTGCAGGACCTACGAGGTACCACAAGGAAGGATGCTCGTATGAGCACTCTATGCGCGTCCTCATGTCCATGTATGAGCAACGCGGTAACGAAGTTAAATCTCTGCTCGCAGCATTAGCTCACGACCTTGGAAAGGCAGCTACATCTCCAGATATTCTCCCAAATCACTACGGTCACGAGAAGCGTGGTGCTGACCTTGCGGTGGAGATGGGTGGTCGACTAAACCTACCTCAAGAGTACATCAAAAGTATGCAAACAGCAGCACGAGTTCACATGCAGCTCAATAAGTTCGACCAGGTCAATACAACAACAGTCCTTGACTATGCTGCAAGAGTAGACGATAGTCCGCTTTCAGTTCAACAAGTAGTTGCTTTGGGGGCTGCAGATGCTGCAGGTCGCGAGCCACAAGGAGAGTATGAACGGGACCGAACGATGACGTACCTGGAAACTGCAATTAACGTTATTGGTAATGTTGGAGAGGAAGATGCTCTCTTGAAGCGAGGGCATGACCCAGGGGGTGAGATTGACATTCCAGAAGAACGAATTCCAAACCTTGTGCGGCAAGACCGTGCAGAAGAACTTCGTGCTAGCCTTCCGTTCTGAATCAATTTTCTGTATTCAATGAACAAGCATTTTTCGAAACGACTGCCAAGCTATTCGCATACGTAGCAATGAAAAGTAGACATACTGATATTACTAAGAACTCCAACCCATCATAGGGTAATAGCAGTACAATGCTTGCACCACCGACAGCAGATAGAATACCAGCAAGTGCTGCTGCACCACAAGTAACACATCCAACGCTCACTGCTGCCAACCCCGTTCCAACAGCCGATACTACGGAACCATCTCGTGAGATGGCACTATTTTGATACAAGCGCGTAACCAGTGAGATATTCAATCCAACAAGCATTGAAACGGCAACGAGAAGTATATCATAAATAAACGGATTCGTATCTGTCACGAACGGATACATATACGTGAAAAGCGCAGCACGGTCTTCGAACGCAATGACAGAATCTGTTAGGATGGTCTGGAATAACGAGAACTCCTGACTGATACTAATAACAGTGAGCACAATTAGGAAGCCGATAGAAGACAATACCATGTATTGTGGCGTCAATAGAGTTGACGTTAGCCCGTAGCCAGCTCGTTTCAAATCATTCACTATGAATAAATTCTATTCAAAAGTTAAAATACTTACCTGAAGTCTTACACTAATTCAGGTTCGGATTCGAGCAGCTCTTCGAGTTCTTCTTCGAATTCTTCATCCGTTAGTTCATCTTCACTGTATTGAGATTGCAACTTTTCAAGCTTCTCCTCAGGCGTTTCTTCTTCCTCTATCGCGGGCTCCCGTTTCACAGTTTCATCTTCCGTAGCGAAACTAATACTCATTCCAATAAATACAATAAACCCTGCAAGAACAAGTGCAATACTTGACGTTCCAAAACCCAGGGCAACAAGAACGCTTGATACAAGAAGTGTTAAGAAACTAGGATTGAATTTTGCAGACTTCTGTTTAACATGTTGTGTAGTACATTGATTCGTCGAAGACTCCACAGATACTGTATCGTTCTTATTGGTTTGCACGTTAATATCCGCAGAATTTGTTGTTACTTGTACTGTTCCATTCTGAATACTCACCTGCTGTGTTGAATTAGATGAAATCGATACACTAGACGAAGAAGATGTCGAACTATCTTTTTGATATGCGTCTGTTGATTCTTCGTTTCTAACCTTTACTGTCGCAGGTGTCTCTTTAACACGGAGCCCATCTGGAAACTTAATCTTCGTTGTAGCAGGTGTTTCCTTGACATGAACGCCATCATCTGTGTGGATTTCCGTTGTTGCAGGAGTCTCATTGAGACGCCCTCCTGTACAATCAATAACTCGACGTTCGTTTGGGAGTCTGACTTCTATTTCACCATCTTGAATGCTCCCAATAATATCAACCGATGAACTCATGATTCTTATGATGTAATTCGTAGAGCAGTATGATAAATGTTCTGAACTCAAATCAATACCGAATATCCACAAGCCGAGCTACAGTGAAATATTTTGGAGACAATCTGCAACGTAATCTTCTCGAAATCCAGTGAACGCTCGATAGTCTCTTCAAATTGCAAGAAGTGCGATTCCGCCGAGGAATAACAATCCAGATAAGACCCGTTTTGGTAGTGAACCAGGTTCTTCCAACTCGTATCCAAACACTTGATAAAGTATATACACGAACAGTAGCACGAATAATGGATAGGATGCAACCAGTGGGGATGCAATAGCGAGCGGGCCTAAGGAATACGTTTTTAAGGTTAGCACTAATCCAGTGGACGAAACGAGTGAACCAATGGTGAAAACCGCCAATTTACGTGGCGGGAAGTCAGTATACAGTCTTCGTACCTGGTTCCGTGTTTGATTTCGAGCACCGAATAGTATTCCCAAGGATAGAAATCCTGAGAATCTAAGCCAAAAATATGCGAATATAAAGTCCACATAATCAAGCGTATACTTTATTAGAACATCTTCAACCCCCCAGATAACTAATGCCAACCCTATTGGAATTACAGCAAATTTCGCTGTAGTTATCATGCCCAATACATCTTTTTCAAGTGTAAGAATGAGCAGAGCAATCACAATTAGTCCTGCACCAGCGAGAGCTTGCAACGATGGAGATTCACCAATTAATACCAGTGCAAATAGTGGAGTTATTACAGCCTCTAAACTAGCGAGTTGACTTACACGAGATGCGTCATCATGATTTATTGCATAATAATAGAGTATCAAGGAAACTCCATAGATGAATCCTGCAAAGATAAGAATCCCAATAATTCGCTGTTCATCAAATAAAGAAATGTCATATAGGATTACTAGTGGAATCCCCACAGCAAATTGAATTCCAGAAGCCAACAATGTGAACACATAGTCAGGTATTGTTGTCCCAGAAAATATGTGTTTTTTCACGACAATGCTTACCCCAAAGCACGCCGATGCAATCAACCCTATCAGTACAAACTCAATTGTCAAGTTCGTATAGAGTATAAGTGGTATTAGATAAAATCTCACGGAACTTGATACAATCAGCGTAATTACTATGACTATAGATTCATTATTAGAATATATGAACCGTAGAGAGTTTCTTGGAACCTGTAGTGGTGTTGGTGTCATTGGTGTAGCTGGATGTCTTAATGATGATGAACAAACTGATGGTATCGTATATGATAGTGAATCCCCCCTCGCAAACAATCTTGAAGGTAGGCCTATGGAAGGAGATGAAGATGCCCCTAATACAATAGTTGGTATTGACGACCCTTCCTGCCCATTCTGCGGCGACTTTCGTTTAGAGAACTACCCTGAAGTAAGAGATAAACTAATAGACGACGGTGAAGTGAAATACTACTCTATCCTTATAGACCTAATTCATCCATGGAGCTCAACGGCAGTGCCCTATCTTGAGTCTGTGTACCAGAAAGGAGATTCCGAAGACTACTTCGAATTGTTAGAGTTCTATTACCAAGAAGAAGAAAGTATATCGGAGGATAATGTTGTGGAAGCATCAGAAGAGTATATTGAAGATTATCTTGAGTTTGATGTATCTGAAATAACGTCCGAAGTAGAAGCTGATGAGCATGAGGAATTCCTTTCTCAAATTAAAACAGATGTTGAGGATGCAGGAATTTCGACGACACCCACATTTGCGGTTTTCCGTGGGGACCAACTTGTCACAGAATTATCTGGGGTTCAAACTGTAGACACATTTGAGAGGTTGTTGTAGTTTCTTTATATTGGGGATAAATTATTATTTGTACTATATGTAATGTAGTATAGTGAGTTCATTAATTGGAATTGGATTAGCTCTTGCAGCTGCCGCGAATAAAACTGCAGGAGATTTGATAACTAAATTTACTTTAGATGAAGATATAAACGAGTACGTTACAGGTTGGGCATTAAGATTCTTCGCACTCCCCTTCCTTACTATAGCACTTCTAATAACAGGGGTTCCCACAATTGAATCTGAATTCTACATTGTAGTATTTATTAGCAGTATTATTGGAGTTGTTGCAACAATCTGCATCATGAAAGCCCTCAAACTTTCAGATGTATCGATTATATCTCCTCTTTATGCAACTAGTCCTGTACTCTTGATAGTAACGAGTCCTATAATGGTGAGTGAGTTTCCCACACCAATTGGCTTAATAGGTGTTATGTTCATCATTTCTGGAGTTTACATAATGAAAATTAGAGAGTCAAAAACAGGTCTTACAGAGCCATTTCGGGCTATTCTTTACGAACCTGGCGTGAAATATATTCTCGTTGTAGTTGTCCTATACAGTATTTCTGCTAATCTAGATAAGATAGGGACAGAAGCCTCATCCCCCGTGTTCTATTCGTTCTCATTGCATCTATTGATGGTTCTTGCACTCACGCCAATAATGATATACAAAGTCGATGACTGGGATACAACTATACGAACGAACACGAAATATATCATTCCCGTCGGAATGTTTTCTGGATTTGCATCTGTACTCTACATGGCAGCCCTCACATATACGCTTGTAATCTACGCCACCGCAGTAAAACGAGCTGCTACCCTTACAACAGTAATAGGTGCGTGGCTATTCCTCGGTGAAGGAGAGATTCGTCAGCGTCTCCCTGGTGCAGTGATGCTCATATTTGGCGTCATCCTAATCTCGATTTCATTGGCTTGATGCATTGTTTTATATGAATTCCGTACAATGCATTTTACATGGCACGTGACCCCGACCGAATTCCTATGGTCATAGACACGCTCGAAGACTACTGGGAGGAACATCCTGAGTTACGACTTTCTCAAATCATCGGAAACATCGCGAAGGAAAATGGGCATGGAAACGACCCGTTTTATATGGAAGATGATGAATTGCTTCATGCACTGGAAGATAAACTAGCGTCGAGTGAATGAGGTAGTTCACAGGCTATCAGCGTATTCGCAATCAGCATCTTCAGGTGCCCACCCAGTACATCCTTTGAATCGGTTACTACCACTGCTTTTTATCTTAAGTGGGCGTCCACACTTAGGGCAAGTATCGACTATTGAAGGGAACTTGCCACGGTATTCTGCTACACGGTCTTGAACGCGACCCTCCCAACCGCTTGTCCGTTGAATATGTTTGTATCTTTCACCATTTAGAACCAGTGTATCCCCGTATTTATCTGTAAGATGGACTTTGATTGAGTCTTTACTATCTTCACGAACACGTTCCGTATTCGCATCGATTGATGAACAAATCCGCATTAATACAGACACATCTTCGATTGAGCCAAGTGTAGCTTCGAACACGTACTCACTCCCTGCTGTTTTCTCCTCGAAGTACATTGGCAGGTCGTCGAACACCACTGAGCGAAAATCGCTCAGGTAAAAGTTGTCAATTCCAATGTCAGAATTTCCGACATACAAGTATAAATAATTATCCTTTTGCGTAACGAGCCTGATTATTTATTGGTTGGCTTTTGTATCTACCCTATAATTTATATTTATCTAAAAATATCTAATATTGTGTCTTATCTATTTGGATTGTTTGCAGCTGGCGTGTCATGCACCATCCTAATTCTTCTTTTAACAGGCTTGTACAGGCATCACCTTGCCACAACAGCAGTATATGTAGGTGGGTTTTGGGCTATGGTTCCTGAACTCCACTATATTTTACCATCAGGTATAAGCTCAGATTTCTTTTTTCTAATATACTCTTCACCCATCTCTGATATTTTCTTTTTCCATTATACAATCAACGCTCGTATTGGACAATCACATGCAAACGTAGACCACTATGTTTCTGCAGGATTGATAGGAGTAATGATAGTTCTCCTTTTCATTTATACCTACTTCACGCGCCGTAGCATAGCAACTGAATAACCAGCTATTGATTTATTAATTTTAAGAACAGACATATAATAAAATGTCAATGGCACTAGCTCACTTTGCGGCAGGAGTTTCTGGAACTCTATTGATTCTTCTTGTAACAGGATGGTACAAGCATCACTTAGCACCTCACGCAACATTCGTTGGTGGATTTTGGGGTGTGCTTCCTGATATACATCATATTGTATCGGATGAATATATTACGGAATTAATCCAACTTGTTCACCGACATCCTGTTGCAGATATATTCTTCCTCCATTATACTATGGATGTATACGATTCATCGAATAGCAAATGGGTGACTTTTGGCTGCCTTGTGCTCATGGTTCTTCTACTCTGTGCGTTTGCGTATGCTCGGCATCGGAAACTATCAGATAACCCTTGCTATTTGAATGGATGAGTATCTAATTCGAAATCCCCTCGAACTAATGGTTTTGCGATGTGGCGGCGAGCACATGGCGGGACCTCGTACCATCCACGTTGAAGCTGTCGTTCGATGTGTGTTTCAACCTTCTCTGGAACAGTATCTCCGCAAGACCTACATCGGTAACCCTGATTCGCCCCTGCACTCCCCATACTCCTATTACAGGTTTCACAGGTTGGATTCTCGTATTTGATTGTATTCAGTTCGGTAATGGCAAACTTCTCTAATTTTAGAGTCCCTTGTGAAACTTCTCCACAGACAATCAACTCATCTCCTACACGTAGCTTCCGAACGACTTCACGGAAATGCTTCGTAGGTTCAAACGCTGCTACGTCGACCGTTGAAGTTTCGTCATTTGTCTCTCCAATCTCGAAGAACACATGACCTCCACGGTGTGTTTCAGGGGATGAAGTCACAGACCCGCTAATTCGGTATGCACTACCACTTGTCACTTCGCTCAAGGCTGCAGGTTGCAGATGTACATCAGTCCCTTGGTTCGTGTGGAATACTTGGCGAGATTGAATAGGTTCACTCTCAATTTGCTCTGTAACGGCCTCAGCAGCTCTTTGGTCATCCCCGCGGATTCCATAGAGGATTGGACATGGAGTTCGAGGGACGCACACTGGGACACCCTGACGGCGGTCTACAGTGTCCCAAATTGTTGGGTAGTATTCGTCGGCCAGCTCACGTACCGAAGGATAACTTACCTCTCGTTCAGTACCCCAAGCAGATTCTTGGCGATACCCAATGCACTCGATAGTCCAGTCATCAAGGGCATCCCAAGCACCAATTGCCGCTAATGCTCCAATTCGCCCGCGCCCGTTTCCGTAATGAATTGAAGAGAACCCATTCTTCTCAATTAGCTCTGTGGCATCTTCAATATCCAACAATGACCTAATAGCCCTGATTGTAAAGTCACTAACCTCTTGAGGGCTAGTATTCTGCTCCGCAATCACAGCCCCAGGATTTGTTCGTTCATCGTCTACCACAGATAACTCTTCTAACACGCTTTCTGTAACACGTTCTGCAACCTCTGTTTCTACATCTGTATGAATTGCAACAGCAGCATTTCCTCGCGTCTTATGCTTTGCTGCAGGATTCAGCCGAACAAGTAGAAGACGAGAAATAGATGCACCGTAGGATTCCCGTAGTTCTGCTGCAATCTGATGGCCTACATAGGTCGTACACATTCCCTTCGTCCGCGAATCCGTATCATCAATACCGATGACAGTCATATCTGATTATTCGTTGGAAACACACTAAACTAAACGTTTTGATTTGCATCAGGTCTCAAATAAGGTCATCTGCTTCTAATACCCAGTCACCACAGTCACTGCGGTATTGTCCTGGTTCAAGAGATAGCTGGTCATCGTACGGTGCTATGCGGATTGGAATTCGGTCCATCTCATGGAAATCGATTCCGTATGCCTTGTAGAATTGAATGGCGTCTGTAGAAGGAATACCCTCTTCTTCATTCTCAAAGGTCCATGTCGCTGTATCACTCCTGACAAGGACTGTCCCATTCTCAAATGATGTGACTTCAGCCTCATCGAATATAAACTCCATTCCATCATTACCCATAGTTCGTGACTGAATTGTGCCTGTCTGTGTTTCAAATTCTTCTTCAGCAATTTGCTGCGTGACTTCTGCAGATTCTGGAAGGTCGTCTAACCAGTCGGGTTGGGCTAACTCAAACCAGTCATCGTAGAACCATTTCTGAACTGCAATGCTTGCAAACAGCATTCCAATCATAACGAATGTGCCGATAAGTAACGAACTTGTTGCAGCTAATGCGACGGTTGCTCCGATAAATGACCCGAAGAATGCGCCACTAATCGACCCCATCCGAAGAATCGTGCTTAGGAGCATAGCCGACCGTTTGCTTTCTGAAGTCTTATCAAGCCGTATGAATCGTTTATTGGTGTCTGGAGGACTCCCAATAACCCCCATTCGACCCTTTTGAGCATCTAAAGATGTGAACACATCTTCCAGTGTTACCTTTCCAAATTTTGGTGTACGTGTGATTACAAACTTCTCACAGTATGATTGGTCTGGAGAGCTAATAGTGACAACGACCCAGTTTCGCCGTCGGTAGAGAACTTCCCGACCACCAAGCATGAATGACCCATCTGCTTTTCGGAATCGTGTCTGTTTTAGAGTATATTCAACATCTGCACCTGTCTCATCAAGTTCTTGAAGAACTTCTTTTGGTGATTCTTCACAAGTAATCGTTCCACGAATAGGAATCGCTGTTGTATCTTTATCATTTGCTAGCGTAGCATCCGTGAATTCATATCCTGCATAGATTTGAACATCTTCTATAAGTAATTCGGACCATTCGTCCGTTTCAAGTTTTTCCTTAGCATTTCTACGTAGGAGAAGCGTCTCAAAATCCGTCAACTCCTCCTCACTAGAAAAGGTTTCATCTTTCTGGGTTGTTTTCTGGGTCATTCTTCTTAATACTAGTATGTGAACTCATACCTTTAATCTGTTTGGTAAATTAATTCACTTCATTGAATATATGATTACTGTAGAATGTTAATTAACAAGTATAGGGTAAGGAATTGAACCGTATTTATCGGCGGTCGAGGACAATGCCACGAAAGATACTCAGAGGTGATTTACAGAACCTCTATGGATGTACTCCCTTCGTTTCTATCACGTAGCGGGAGTGTAATTGTTAGAACGCCATTATTATATGTCGCTGTCGCTTCAGAGCCATCGACCTCCTCTTTAAGAGCAATTCGTTGTGTTGTGGACTGATGGTTATAATCGTCTGACTGTTGGATGTTAATAGATAGGAACTGCATAGTGTGGTTTTCTCTGACGCGAATATCAATTGCATCCTTCTCAACTCCAGGGAGGTCAACAGTTACGACCAGATTCTCTTCTTTTTGGTCAACATATTGCTCCATTTGCGACATATCAAACCCAACACGGGCCTCAAAACCGCCCGTATTCATACCTTCGAACAGTCGTCGAACTGTGCGGTCAAACGGTTCGAATGGGTCTCGTGATGGCATCATAGTATCCAATTGAATGTATAGCAATTCTCCACTATAAAGATTTCTGTGGGTTTTAAACAAATTATAAAGAGATTTGTAGTAGTTATCGTAGAGCAGCTTCCAATGCTTTGAGTGTGCTTTCACTCGAATTTGACGACATATACCATTCCCCGTTTTCTAATACTATCTCATCGTCCTCATCAGTGTTACTTGGGACTTTTGCATAAATCGTTATATCGTCAATATCTGCTGAAGCTACAGCTTGGGCTAGACTTGCAGCCATTCCCTCATATTCTTCAAGCAGTGAGTAGATTCCATTATCTGCATGGACTTCAAATGTTGTTTCTTCACCATCCACATAAACGCCTGTTACCATAGTGCTGGAAAGTCTTTGCTCAACAAATTCCTCACTAAGAGTTGTATCGCTTTCCTTCACTTTTTCCGCTGCTTCAGCCACATGGTCCGAGACGATATTCTGAACCTGAACGCCATCTGCAGGCGTGCTGTCACCTTCTCCAGCTTGCTCTTTCACATCCTCCATAATCTTTTTCGCCGTTGCTGACTGTCTGGCAGCAAGCTTTGAAACTACGTCCATCTCGATAATTGTAGTAAACAGACGCATTAGTGTCTCATCCCATGGGTTCACAGACGAGTACACTTGTATCTCTGTTCCTGTATCGACGTTTTTCAGTTGAACCGCATTCTCACGTATTGGATATTGTTCGACATACGTAACTTCTGGTTCCGTTGGTTTATCAGAGGATGCCGACTCTCGGAATTCAAAAGTTGGAATTTTCTTTCGGCGGTGCTCTTGACGGACTAGTATAGTTAGTGTCTCACGACCTCCACTGTAATAGGATTCACAGACGGTTGGTGATTTGTCTCCTGTATTCATTATCTCTTCAAATTCAGGAATCTTTTCTTGGACTTCTTCTAAATCAAACTTATCTTCAACATGAGTCATGCGGTCACGTTTTTCCTTAAACTTGTGTGATGCTGCACGTGCCTCAACAAAGTCCTCCTTTAACTCGTTCTTTTGCGGTTTGTAGTTTTCATGGAATAGCATATTGAACAATGCATTTTTATCTTCCTGAAATTCACTCATATGAACAGAGTCATAATCATATTTCTTTTTGAGATAATTTGTGAGTAGAATGGGCTCTACTCGACGTGATTTAAAGAAGTGATTCTTGGCGTCCAAGTATAGTTGAAGACGCTCTTGCTCTTCAAACGCGAATCTCTCAACAATATCTTCAATTGATTCATCTGGGTGGTTGTCTTCCTTTTCGTACAGTACATCACAAGGGTTTACTTGCTGACCTTCTAGTGTCGTAGCAATTAAGCTCACCTCGTATTTTGACAATGATGTAGGGAATGCATCAATCAGTTCATATCTGTCTTGCATCTTGATAGAAACGTGGCTGTCGGCGTCTTAATGTTTTGCTACACTCCAATACCCCCGCAAAAGTAATAATGGTACATATGGGATACTCCATATGGTCAATAATTTGGAGACTCGAATCACTAAGGAAGACTGGGTAGAAATACATGACTTTACACGGGATAATTATCGTACGATAATTGTCCTATTCTATGAAGACCATGGTGAGGAACTTGAAGCCTTAGCGGAAGAATACAGTTACGCTATCACCGAACAAGATGAAAGTGAGAACCGTGCCGTACTCAAATATGAGGGATATTGATTCTGCTAATCAATAATACGGGATACTGTCCCTACTCCTTTAGAGGAACCTTCACGGAATACAAATCTCTGTCCTTCTTTGATATAATAACTGTCAAACTTGAACTGGAACTTTGCCGTCCCCTTATCTCCTGCTAAGAGATTATCGTCCGTTGGATGAATAACGACAGTTTCACTAATCGTCTCTAAGTGTACGACGGGTTCGTAACCATCTGTAATACTCGTAGGATGGTTCAAGACCACGACTTCGGCTTCGAATTCCCGAGTAGGGGATGGATTCGTTTCATTTGGCAGAAGTACCATTCCCCGATTAAGCTCTTCAATATCTACGTTGCTTAATGCAATACTGACAATCTGTCCTGCTCTTGCCTCTTCAACGCTATAGTAGTGGATTTCAATCGAACGAGCTTTTGCCGTTCTAAACGAGCCATCCGCAAGAGGACCTACAAGAAGTTCATCTCCTGCTTGAACTTCCCCAGATTGAATCGTACCAGAGACAACAGGTCCGACGCCCTCTACATTATAGATTTTATCAATGTACATCGTGAATTCACCTGGCTCCTGTTCTCGTTTAGGTAATTTCTTGAAGAGGTCATTCAACTTCTCGAACCCCTCCATTTCCACTGCGCTTGTGCGGACTATCGGTGCTACGGCATCTGTGATTTCATCTACAGCCGTATCAACATCGTGACGTTCCAGTAGAAGCGGTGTTCGATTTACATGGCGAAGAAGTTTTTCTACATCTCGTTCTACTTCCTCCACACGCTCTTCAGGAACCATATCCGTTTTTGTAATTACAACAATGATTGGAAGTTCTGTTGCAATTAATAGACCCAGATGTTCACGAGTTGTCTTTGTGGGACCATCGTCTGCAGCAACAACCAGTAGTCCGTAATCCAACCGCTGGCCAACCAGTCCCCTAATCGTTGTTCGTAGCCATGGCTGATGTCCGACCGTATCCACGAATGATACTAATCGGTCAGCTTCTTCAACAACACTTGAGCGGTCTTCGCTACGATGTGGATTATCCATTTGGATTGGTTCGTTGTCAGCGAACCCATAGACGGCATAGGATAAGTCTGCTGAGAGACCGCGCTCGACTTCGTGCTTTTGTACATCAAGATATGAACGCGTTCCACCTTCTCCATTATCAGCTTTCCCTGTGACTAATGACCCGACTAGCGTACTTTTCCCATGGTCGACGTGACCAGCAGTTCCGATAATTAAGTGGTCTTCGTCACTAATTGGTGTAGCACCGTCCCGAAGAGTTGCAAGACCAACTAGGCGAGGGTTCCCATCATCTCCTGCATTCCATGTTGATACATCATCTACACGGGCATCAACTTCACGTGCAAGGAGTGAGAGGACATCCATTGATTCCGAAAACTCGCCAGGAGATAGTCCAGTAATATCACCATTGTCAGTAACGCCGATGACATACGTTGCTTCACCGTCACCAGATAGTACGCGGTGGCGAAGTTGTGCAGCAAGTGACTCTCGTCGCCCATCTGCTAGGTGGACATCTTTATTCAGACGTGATTTAAACTCAACAGAACCGTTTTCTTCTTCGCCTTGCTCAATGGCTTGTTCAAGCGCGGCTCGATTCTTATTCATGCTTCTTACATCAACACGTATGAACGCACCAGACAAAAACCTTCCTAAAAAAGATAATATCCTGTACAGTACAAATACTCAAAAGCGCTATCGGATTAGGAGAATACATTACCTATCTGTCGGAGTCTATCTCCTGCATTTTCAACAAACTGCTGGAGTTTTGACCGTTTCACGCGAAGAACAACCTCGTTGTTTTCTTTCTTTTTCACGTACGCGCCATTTCCAATATCTCGTTCTTCTCCAACGCTCATCTCGCTTTTGAGTCGATGTATATTTTGTTCTACAAGCTCCGTTGCTTCAGACCATTCCTCATGAGCAACTCCGCTTTTATCCTCTTTGACAAATCCACTTCCCTCTACGTATCGTGACTCAATTTCGTCATCACCTGACTGACTCATACATTTACATAGGGGCGGAACTCCCAAATATGTTAATGATGCTCATAGTTTTATAAACATTGAGGACACTACTAATTAACCAATGAACTCGGTATGTAGTGATGAAGCAAAATCTTCGGTTCTCCAGTTCAAGGACGCGCTAATGAGCTGTGATGCGTTTAATACAGAATTGACAGATGAGCAAAAGGTGCATTTGAAGCAAGTGTTATCCGCTGTTCTCGTTACAGGGCCACTTAACAACGGAGACCCGTTTCCCGTTGCTGTCAGTGATACTTGTGAAGAGGAATTCAATAAACTAGATGGAACCTCATTTACTATTCAAACGTTCAAAATAGAACCAACGGGCTCTGGAGCATACAAACTACACTTCTATGCATCAAATGTGACAGAAGAGTTAGTTTTTGAATTCAAAGGAAGATTAAGATATATGTCAGAGCCATACATTTCTGTTAAGAAATCTAAGGTGTACCCAAATCGAAGAAAATGGATTGGGAAATCGTTTGAGTAGAGAACATAATTGAAAAACATATTTGTAGTTTGTCGTTTTGTTATATGTATGAGAAAAATCATCGCTGTAGCTGCAGTATGCCTTCTCTTGGTTACAGCAGGTTGCTTGGGATTAGTTTTCGATGATAATGGTAATGGTGCAGGTGAAAACGGTACTATAGATGAAGATGTAACACCCGAGGATATACTTTCTGATGCTGAGGAAAACATGCTTATCCTTAATTCGTACGAAGTGGAGACAGAATTTGATATGAGCGGAGAATTTGAGGGACAAAATGAAACGATGAGATTCACTTCTGAAGGCCAGTTTTATGAGAACGCAAACGAACACCGTATCGAGAGTACTGTCGAGAAAGATTCAGAAGATGATTTCGGGGAGCAGTATTACTTTAATGATACAATATACTCATATCTTACAGATAGTGGGGAATGGTCACCTACTGAAGCAGATGACGTAGAAGTTGGAATTTTCGACGGGTTATTCGTTCAAGAATCAAACACGGAATATTACGACCACGATATAGATGAAACCAATAACTCGCATGTATTTACTGTTGAAGATAGTAATTTGGCTGATGAGAAAGCCACACAAGTTATCCAAAGCACGCTTGTAGATGAAGAAGAGATAATCCCTGATGATTCTGTTCTGAAAGCTGATTCACTCTCATCTATAGAAGCTCACAATGCGACGTACGAGGTAATAGTTGATGATTCAACTCGGGAAATTACAGATGTAAAAATGGATGGTGAAATTGAATCCGAGGGAGAGCAGTTCAACACAACAGCATCATTGAGATTTATTGATACAGATATTGATTCATTAGCTATTCCCGATGAAGTCGAAGATGGCTCGCTGACTGTGGAAATTTATGAGGCCGAGTTACTTGATGGTGAAATTGATTCTGAAGGAAATGTTGACATCACTATAACGGAGACTGTAGATGTTTTGGACTCAATTAAACTGGAGTCTGAGTTAGAAACCCACCAACTTACTCCCGATGAAGGCGAGTCAATAACATTGGAACCAGGACAGGACTATGATGATTCAGAGCCACACGTCCGAATTTATGGCGAATTTGAAAGTGGTTCTACAACATCCCTTGGGCTGATTGGACTTCCTGAGTAGTCTGCATAATACAGCTGTATTTTGTACACAACACTTAACAGGCATTCATCCTACGATTCTTATGTGAGTCATGAAATTCATAGTCGCCACGAACGGTTACTGGTTGAGCTTTCAGACTATTTTGTTCACTTTGGTGGACGACCTTCAAAGGACATTATGAACGTTGTTGATTACCGACCCACGTCCATCAGCTTTGTCGATGCGTTCTATAAACTTGGAAAAGGTAGCTTTCCAAAGGACCAATCAGGCTCGTTTACTCCACCGCCACAAGGACCATTTGCAGCACGATTCTTTGAATTGAATCAGGAGCAAGGTACAGAAACCTTTACAGAAAAATACCGCGCAGGGTGGGAATATAGGTCAAAAGTTGCATGGCCCTCCTTAGTTCGCGATGTTCAATTTTTCTTTTTGGTTCAAGAGTATGTCAACAAAGGAGTTTTCGATAGCGCGGTGTATTCTCCAGACACAGATATTCAAAAAGGAGTCGACTGTGAAGTAACATATGAGGGTGTAGATTACTATGTAAATCTCTACGTAGATAGCGAGAAATCACGGAAATTCCTTGAACAAAAGAAGAATACTCGGGGTCACGATAAGTCGAACCCACATGTTCACCTGACTGTGGACCGATTTGATGACCGTAACACTACTCTCAGTACACAGGGTCAAGACCTATGGCTATATTCTACAGAACACATTGAATGTCTCATAGAGAAGTTCGAAGCTCAGTGATGTTATTCTGCCGCGTAATTATTATACAAAACCATATTTGATAGCTGTGTGATTAGTGGATTGCGCGTTTCTTTTTCTCCATTCGCTCGACCTAGTAGTATTAGAATGTTCCCTACGGCTGTTTTCCCGCCCGAATCAAAATCATCCAATATGTCGTCGATTTGCTCCACGGCAGTTGTATCAAGTTCGGATTCGAACTCAATGACCTGATTTAAACAGACGCAATACAGTACTTCTGTAGTCTCTTTGTGTTCGTGGATTTCGACATCTATGTCGTATATATCACACACCTTTCCGAGGTATCCATGAATATATGCCTTACATCGAAGTAAATTATCTTCATCTACACCTGCGGAAGTCAGATGTTGTACAGCTTCGTCTGTTGAACGCATGCGTTATATATTACCGCATTAGCTTATAAAAAGCCGTGTTATTTCACATTTAAAATTGAGTAATTCCTTAAAAGTCGTGTGTGTTTTGACCCTAAGATTAATAGGACTACCCTGACTCGGTGATTGACAATGAACGTTGCAGTCTTCACGGTTACAGGCTCATCACCTCACAAACCAGGTACCATAGAAAGGAGAATCAGAAAGAATGCAGATGCTGTCTTAATTGCTGATTGTAATCTACTTCAAAATCAAATTGCAATTCGATATAGTACGAATACTAGGACTGATTCAAAAGTAACAACAGAAACCACACGCCTTATTCATGAATGTGGTTTAATTGTTGAGAATATTATAGATTATAATGATTGTCCACCGAAACATCTACTCCACACATTTGAGACTAGTGATTGAATATATCTGTAGCTTCCTCTGACGCAATAATTGGCTCGGCACTAATATCACAGGCACAGTCTCGGCAATATGTGAAGTATGATAGATTAATGGCCTCACAATTTGTACAAAACCGAAGTGGTGACTCTCCTTTCCATCGATTTGGTGGCTGTGAATCTGTTAGTTTTATCAGGGCTTGTACTGCACCTTCCTCTGAAGACTCTGTATTTACTTCACACGTCATACTACTTTCATTACTCCCGTCCATTTCGTCTGGGGATATAGGCCCCTCTTGTGAATCAATGTTTGATATGAGTAAACGATAATGGACGTAGGCCGTGAGAATCCCTGCTGCAACAGCAGCAATGAAAAGCGGTAGTAGCGTGTCCATTGATTGAGATATATGTCATCAAACGTTATATAAAACACGAAACGCAGTCCATCGTCGTATTGTTTTATAATTCCGCAACTCGTTATATATAGCGTGGAATTCCAACATACCGTTTCGTTCATTCCTTCAAAAGTTAATCCTATGGAAGCCTCTACAGTGAAATCCGTATCATTCCAAACAGATAAAGAAACAACTAGACAACGCTTAGTTTCTATAGCACAGCAGAAGGCCATTGATGATGGTGTCATAGACCCTTATGCCCTGAGAAATTATTGGAGACTAATCGGAGGTGAAACAGAAATTGTTGACAAACCCTGGGGCGATACGAATACTCTGGTACAACAACTCAAAAGTTATAATCAGACTGATGAAGTAGTATCAGGAGATAACTCAATCGAAACAGTGGTTGCTGTTGCCACCAAATCCCGACGCCATGTGCAGACTATTATAAATAAGATTGAAGCAGAATATGGCTCGAATGTTCCAGTAAAAGTTCAAGGCGATTTATTGCTCGTGCATGAACGGTGGATTTGGGCACACAACGTTTCCCTCCAAGAGCTCCGTGCAGCAACAGATTTGTGAATCAATCCCATTCGTCTTTATCTAAGACCCTTATCTGGTCACCACGGACTTCAACAGGGATTGGTACGGTTGCTTCGTGAAGTTCAACAGTCACTCGCTCGTTCGCTTCATCCACATCAGACACTCTTGCTTTCTCCCCTTGGAATGGACCTCCAGTGAGTTCGACGACAGCTCCTTCTGTTACGCCTTGTACGTCACTTGCAGGCTCAAGGAATTGCTCAACCTCAGCCATACTGGTCTGACTAGGGAGAACTTTTCGTGCGTGCGGTACTTCTTCAATTGCTAGGTCTACAGAGTTCTTGCTCTCTGCTTCTACAATTACGTAACTCACCATTTGGTCAGGAGCGATGGCTGCATAAATGTCATCCAGCCCTCTATTTGTAATCATTTCAGCAACTGTCTCTTCTTGTCTTGCCGTTGTTTGTACTGCATATAGTCCCATACATAGAGTGTGTACTACACAAGTAAGAATTATTCGCTTATTTCTCCGTAAGCGTAACACTTACAGTTGATTGTTGTGTACACTATAATACTGGGCGCGTAGCTTAGTTTGGTTAAAGCCCGCGGCTCATAACCGCGTGACCCTCGGTTCAAATCCGAGTGCGCCCATTTGTTTCCATATTGACTTCTTCTCAGAAATATCTTTACGCAAACCTGTACCTGTATATTATAATGCATCCAAACCGTACTACCAACATAATAACCTATTCAAATCCACTTGAATCGTTCTGCCCTACTCTTATAGAAACAGACCGTTTACAGCTTCGAGCTATACAGACATCATTTATTAATATACATAAACTCCATAACTTATTTTCAAGTCGAAAGAACTCAGACGAGATTTTCCGATATTGTAGTTGGAATTTTCATGAAAATATTGAGGATACGGAGAACTTTGTTGAATCACGAGATGCAGACTGGATAAACAAGAAAAGAGCATCTTATGTAATTACAAATAAAGATACAAAAGAGTATATCGGAACAAGCTACATGAAGTTTACTGATGCACGAAAACAATGTACGTTCGGAATGTGGTTGCGAAAACAATCCTGGGGTAATGGTTTCAGTTCTGAACGAGCTGATGCATTCGTTCATATTGCATTTAACGAACTCGACTTAAAATGTGTGAATGTGGGGTGCCTTAAACCCAATATAAAATCTAAAAAATCAATAGAAAAGTATATAAAACGATACAATGGCGCATACTACGGGGCGAAACCTGTCCCATCTAATCGATATGGCTATGCAGACGGGGTTGGGATTCATCATGAATATGCTGTTACACTCCAGCAGTTTAATTCGTATAACTGTGGAATAGATTGTACTATTCCAGGGGTTTCCTTCGAGGATATAAATTTTGATTATAATATATGAGAGTACTGTTCATTGTTACGGCAGACTTCTTGTGTTGTCTGCTCTGCACAAGCAATGGCATCATTAAAACTTGATTGCGTATTTGATGCTGTCGGTCGACTATCCTCAACAAAGTCTTCACCATCCCATTTCACACCTGTAATCTCAATTTCCCACTCCCACAAGTCTGACTGTTCATTAATACAGGTTGGTATCACAGTAACATGGAGACCTGGTTTTACAGTGTCTCGGAAACGCCAGATGAATCTATTCTCTTTTGTCGATTCTTGCGTCTCTGTTTCATGGTCTGCAGACTGAATACTATCAGGCGTAGAACCGAGTATCATTGGGAGGGGTATTCCCATACACACATATTTGTGTTGAAACGTCTTAAAAGTATTTATGTTGTCTGTATATTGAATTAATCATGCTGCGATGTTTTCTTGATGGTACTCTCGCACAACCTGAATGTCAGCTTCAACATCTTCTTTATCACCATGTTGCATCAGGGCAGCTTCTCGAAGACCCCTGAAGAGCTTGTTAATCTTGTGCTCATCGTTGTTTGCAAGGTACAATGCTCTCTCAAGGTCATCTTCTTCTAGCGCTTGCGAGATTTCTTCATCAGTATCATCGAACCGTTCGGCTGCTTGATAAAGGACATTTCCTGCAAGTAGTCCTGCACCGATTGAGACTGGGTCTACCATACTTACGGTTTCACACCCTCTGGTTAAAAGTGTATCTTTATAAATACTATTTCACTAATAGGTCAGAGGGTGATGTGCTAACACTATCTACTCATCATCGCCCACGATACCTTCCTCTTCAAGACAATAGAATAAATCTTCCAACATACTGTCAAGGTCGTCATAGGGAAACCCTTCATTTGGTGCATCATCTACATGCGGCTGAACCTTTGTCATAAGTTCCATTGCCGAAAGAGACACATCTTCACCTTCAAATTTTGTGGCAGGTCCCTTGGATAAGTGTGGTGTCAACTCCATCGGATTTGTTATTGGGTACTCAACATCATCAAATTCATCTTCGAATGATTCACGGAGTGCATCTCGTTCAGACATACACGCTATTCTGCGTATTCCAAGGGTAAAAACTACAGGTTTAATACAGTTTCAAGCCTGTACGTGGTCAACCAGAACCTCCCGAGCTCGCTTTGTTTGTTTGAACTCTTCTTCGGAACCACCTACGTCAGGATGTGCAGATTTCACAGCTTTTCGAAATGCTTGATGAACTTCATCCGTACCGCCAATGGGGAGTTCCAAGTCTAGAATCTCACATGCTTCTTCCACAGCCATTCCTTGCTCCTGATGAGGATTAGTATGTTGTTGCTGTCGTTGTCTTTGCTGGCGGCGACGCTTTCTATTATTCTGGGACTGCTGCCGTTGCTGCCGTTTTCTTTCTGACTGTTTTTTACCTCCCTGCTGTCGTTGCTGTCGTTGCTGTCGTTGCTGTCGTTGCTGTCGTTGCTGGTCACTTGTTTCATCACCTGCTTCTTCTGAATGATAGTGGCAGTTTTGGCAGTATACGGTTTTCTCATCATTTTCATCAACAACGCGTTGAGCTTCTTGGATACTCGTTCGACGACCACACGTGTCACAAATACGTAAGAGAAGGAACTCACCTGCATTATCGAATGAGCGGCGAGCTGCTTCTTGGAATGCATATGATTCCTGCCCCTCCGTAAATAATGCAACAGACATGAATCGTGCTCCTGTAGCAAGTTCACTTGCTGCCTCACGAAGCATTATCCGTTCTTCTGTTTCTATAATTGATTCATAGAGTGTCTCAGCATAACTACTCCAATAATATGCTCTGAATGTGTTCTCATTATCCGAGTGATTCAACGCCTGTTCCATTGCAACAGAAGCATAATACCACTCCGAACTCGCATTTGAATAGGAATCAGTGTAGAATTTGCGCTCACCAAGGTATTTCTGAGACCGCCAGTGTAGAGTTCCAACATAGAAACAGACGAGGCCTGCTGTAAATTGTGTTATTGGAGGAAACTCATACAGATATGCTGATGATAAAGGAACAAATGCCGCTATTATAAGAAGTATGGCTTGCGTTATCGATATTTTCAATGTATGCTCTTCTCTATCGCGTTTTTCTGGAGGTACCCATAGATACCTAGTCAGACCTACGAACGCAAACGTAAGGAATACAGCAACAGCCAGTGGCTCGTCGAGGTTATATGTCATATACCCATATCCCGCCACAATTGCTCCAATAACTACCGATTCCAAGATGATATAGAGTGCTGTTTGTGTTGGTTTCAACAGCTTTCGGAGCCACGCATATATACGTAGAATTGGCGGTGCTTTTGGTATCTCGTCACTCACTGGATGTATAATTAATCTGAAAGTATATATTTCTAACCTGATGGAAACCTATTCGCTATGCCTTCGATGTTCCTGTCGGAAGAGATGGGGCATTCGCGAGTTCAGTTAGGCGTTCCAGTAGCTTCGTACGTTTCCCATCAGGGTCTTCAACAAGCGCTACATCTAACACTTCATTGATATGGGAGACGGGTATAACTTCAATCTGTTCTTCATACTCTTTCTCAAGCATTACATCTTGCTCGTTTGCTTTCGGAATAAGAACTTTCTCCATCCCCATTTTTGCAGCTGCCTCAATCTTGTGCGTCACACCTCCAACAGGTAGTACATCTCCACGCACACTCAGACTCCCTGTCATAGCAACATCCTGTCGAACAGGAATTTCCTCCATCGCACTAACAATAGCTGTTGCGACTGTCACACTTGCACTATCCCCTTGAACACCCTCATACGTTTGAACAAACTGGATATGTATATCTTTGTCCGTAAGGTCCGTTTCTCCTACATCTTTAATTATTGCGCTTACGTTATCGACAGCCTCTTCAGCTATATCTTGGAGCTTTCCTGTAGCAATGATTTCGCCCTTTTCTTTGTGCTGAGATTCCGCTATCTTACTCATTACAGGCAGGACTATACCCGAATCCTGACCCATCACGGCAAGCCCATTGACTCGACCGATTTCTGACTTATTCTCTACGCCCAAATCGTAGGATTTCCGACGCTCAATACGTTCATCTACATACTGTTGCTCAATACTCTGGGTGACTTTCTTTGCACGGAGAACATGTTCTCGCTGGACAAATGCTGCATCCTCATCTTTCGCAATATCTCCAGCAGTCCGAACCAGACCCCCAAGATTACGAAGACGAAGTGTAAGTTTCCCTTCCTGGCCAGTTCGACGCTGGGACTCTAAGATTACTTCTTCAATTGCATCTGCAACAAAATGCGGTATATCGCCATCTCGTTCGACTTCCTGAGCCACAAAACGGGCATACTTCCGACGGTTTTCAGGAGTGTCTGGAATCGTGTCGTCCATATAGACTTCATATCCGTAACCACGAACTCGGTCACGAAGTGCAGGATGCATGTTTTCAATCGCATCCATATTTCCTGCAGCAACCATAATGAAATTCGTTGGGACAGGTTCAGTTTGTACCATTGCGCCTGAAGAACGCTCTGATTGCCCCGTGATTGCAAATTCACCTTCCTGAATTGCCGTCATCAACTTCTGCTGGGAACGGACATCAAGGGTATTTATCTCGTCTATGAATAATACGCCATTGTTTGCTTTGTGTATCGCTCCTGCTTCTACACGGTCATGACTGGGCGTCTCCATTCCTCCTGACTGGAACGGGTCGTGACGAACGTCACCGAGTAATGCACCTGCATGTGCTCCTGTCGCATCCTCGAACGGTGCTTCCCGTCGGTCAGAGTTGTTAATCATTAGATTTGGAACATTTGCCTCAATACCTCGACTGAGATAACGGAATAAGAAATATATCACAGCTGCTGCAATAATTCCGAACAAAATCTGACGAGCGTATAGAGCATATACAAGAATAATGCCAATCAGAATCCACATGATGATAGACCTCCACTGCTTTTGCTTCTCCGCTTCTTCCTTATGAGCTTCTACAATAAGGTCACCTTTTCCTGCAGGAACAGTTCGTACGCGAGGGGCGTTCCTATCTTTCGGGTTATCGTAGATAAGTATATCCTCCAATTTTTCTTGAGGCATCAACTCCGTCATCGCTTTTGACAACATCGATTTTCCAGTTCCTGGTGAACCTATCATCATTACATGCCTATGTTGCTTCGCCGCCTTCTTTATCACATCACGTGCACGTTCCTGACCAATTACTTGGTCGATTAGCCTATCTGGAACATTAATCTCAGCACTAGTCTGTATCTGAAGTCCTCCTAGAAGATTATCTTCCTCTGTTGTGTCTACAGGATTTCCTTCAAACATCATTAAGTCATCGTCTTCTTCCACGTCGACTGGTGTGAGTCCAGACTCTTCAGATGAATCGTCATCCATATCAGGTAGAGATTCATCATCAATCACATCCTGTTTGTCAACTGTCGTTTCTTCTTCCATCTGTTTGTAATATGTTGTATGTACTAATGGGTTTTACGTTTTTTGTAGAAAATTTACACTAGGTCATCTGAATTCATTGTCGAAGACGAGCAGATTAAAATTCTCCAATACAGTTTTACCATAGTATGTGAACTATAATATATGGAAGGTTCACCTACTACACCTACATGCCCCATCTGTGAGGAACCGATGTACAAACGCCACTGTAAGTATATCTGCCCACTTCACGGAATCATACTGGATTGTTCAGACCCGTTCTGGTGATAGCTTGTAATCTTTCTGAGTTCGGTTCTTTTCCAAAACACTCTATTTCATCCTCTGAATTTACTACGGCCCAAAGCCGCTCACCGATTATCTGCTCATCGATATTTGATGCTACAAGTTCATCTTCAGTCGTGAATTCTTTAATATAGATTGTCAACCACCCATAATTTTCCACGCGGATTATCGTGACCGAATCTTCAATCATTAATTCGAGATACACTGCCGATTCATCACCAAATGATACGTAGTCCTCATCCCACACTGCACGAATAGTAGCGGAGGTCAAAGCATACTGAGATTGCATAGCCATATCTAAGAATCTTCAAGTCCAATAATTTAGTAGTATCGATTTTGACACTCATATAAATGCTGCTGCAAACAGGACCTCAGCCACCACCAAACTCAATAGTTGTACCATTGTTATAGGAACTGTATGCATCTTGAAGTGTGACAGCAAACGCGAATACAATCCAGAAGAGTATCAATGCGAGAACAGCTACAAAGCCACTGATTGATACAAATATCGAAAGAATAGTTATTGGGAGGATTATCATCGGTGGAAAGAACATCAACAACCCTACAAACGCCATATTCGTGACGCAAGTACTGACCAAGTCACTTTCGTTATGTTTGATATATTCCTTAAATCCATATCCATTATTGCTCAACCAATTTTGGACTTCATGACCAATATCAAACTGTTCACGATAGTCTACGGGGATTTCCTCTCCGAGTATAGCTTCATATTCTGAATTTGTTATGGGAGGGCGGCCAAGGACATATTCAACAAATTTACTAAACGGCGGGAGCTCTGATTCATTATTCAATCTTTTCGAGAAATCTACATATTCGACGCGGTCACACCACGGGAGTTCAAACCCGACAGAAATACTTCGGTTTGTACCATGGTTTAGTCGAGTGATTCGAGCCTTCCCGTATTGCTGTGCCCGCCAGAGTTTGTGCAACTCTGTTGGCGTCTCTTCAATCGGGTCTGATGGAATCTCAGAAACGCTTTTTCGCGATTCAATTGCAGGTATAGCTGTGTAGTTACCACTCCCATCTCGCTCTATGAAAACAGGGAGTTCCTGATTAATCAGTTCCTCTATATTCTGACGATGAGCTCCCACGGCAGATAAAAGTGAAGTAAGTGTAATCTCATCACTCTCGATTTGATTGGAATTCATAATAAACGAGTCCAACACAATATCCATTGAGATATACTCATCTATGTCTGTATGCTGAAGTTCTATCTCAATCCTTGGTACGGCTGCATTGAAAATTTCATCTATTGTTGGAGTATGAAGGTCTACGACAGTCGCCGTGGTTTCAATTTCATTATTCACTTCTACGAGTCCATCAATTGGATTGAACTCATTGAGTTTTTTAATAGTGGACTCTGGAAGTGATGAAGTGACCTCCGAGGACTGTGTTTCATCCAACGTTTTTTCAATACCCATTGCCTAGTTGAATAAAAAGACGCAATCCATATATTTGTTTTTGTGGGTAATACAATTGATATGAACTCCATCGATTAATATAGTAGGTCCGATATTGAATCAGAAACGTGCCATCCTTTTGCAGTATAAACGATTTCAACCTGCGAATCAATCAGCTTCTCATATTCTGATTCGGTTGGGATGTAACCAAGAGTGTCTCTACATAAATTCCAAAATGTATACGGTTGTCTATCTGACCCCCATATGCCAGATGCTACGCGGTCTTTCAGTGTATCTTTAGACTCATCTTGCATGTACAGCGTAAAGCGTTGGTCAAATTTTCCACCATGAGGTAATGAAAAGGTCACAATAGCTGCTGTTCGTTTTGTCTCAATGTCCATAACTTGAGCATATCCTGATTGTTGATTCTTTGCTTGAACTACCACTAAATCAATTAATTGTGAATCAATATCTGATAAATATAAGAACTGTGGTTGTGTTTCAGATAATACAGAATAATCTGCTGGTGACATTGGTTTATGTATCCTAAATTCCTCTTCATCAGTATCCCGTTTCAAATAAATTTCATTACCTATAACATTCGGCAAAGTATCCCAGGTGACTCCTGCTGTAGATAATACAGTTCCAAGAAATTCATCTTTTTCATCCATCAATAATGGCGTTATAAATGGGTCAAGACGATATTCTCGTGAAACATCTGTAACATCCGTCTGAAAGACAACCTCTGCTGTCGGAGGATGTTGAACATCTGTAGATGCTGTTTCCATATCTGTAATGTCGGATTCTGTAACTTCTGATAGCATTATGGATTTGATAGTTGCTGGAACCGAATCTACAGACAGATGGTCCGTACGGGTACTGATATTGCGAATATTGCTCTCAGGGTCCTCAGAGTACTTCTCCGAGTCTGATTCATCGTCCATTCATTTGTATATTATACCCCGTACAGTTGAAGGTTTCTCCCTTAATGGATGTTAGGACGGAAACGCTTTATGATATTGGTTATATATTTTATACTATGTCAGAACTCAGTCCTGCGATTCAAAGACGACTTCACAAGAAAATTTGCTTTCGATGTAACGCACGAAATCCAATCAAAACAGATAACTGCCGTAAATGTGGATACGGGAATCTTCGAATGAAAGCTAAAGAACCACGTGCAAATTAGACGCCCCTGTTTTTCTCTACTAAAATCACAATACTTCATACTACGCGCTATTTACGCATGTATATGGCTAGTAAAACAATCCAGTTTCCCGAAAGGGGAAACAAATCAATTGTCGCTGTTATCGTACTTCTATGGGTTGCGTTTATGCTTACGACCTCGTTTTGGATAGCTACATCAACAACAGATGTTGATGTGGAAAAATTATCTAGTGAGCCAACTGACGGTCCTGATAGTGTTCATCATATGTCGAATACTTCTGAAGAGGAGCAACAGATTCTTGCTGATTTGGAGGAGGATGAAACGATGAACGTTGAAGACCCCGAAGGAAATACGTTCTTGAGCGATAGTGAAACAGCTGCAATAGCCGATGACGAATCAATTACGTATGTAGAAGTAACAGAAGAAACAGATGGGACTGCCATGGTGGTTTTTGTCCTTGGCGTATTAACTGTTTTAGCTGGAGTCTTCCATACATTTATGTATGGGTCGAAGAGTCTACTTGGACTCTGGCTCGCTCTTTCTGTACTTCTTATGGGTGGAGGAATCCTTTTCGGGTGGTGAAACAATGTCTGAAAACTCATCCACAACATCAACATCGACGCTTGAGGAATTAGAGCCTGAGTTTCAAGAAGAAGCTGTAAATCACGCTGAAACAGCTCAAAAACTCGCTGAACAATATGAGTATGACTCACAAGTACCGCAAACCGAAGGACTGTACACATTTCCTGTGATTGGGTCTGAGCCTGGTGATGAATATATCGAGTTTACGTTCCTTGTTGGCCCTGACCGAACCGAGACTGCAAAGATTGCTTGGCCCGATGATACGAACGACTGTGACGAGCCACTCGTACGTCTTGTTGAGTGGAATAATATTTCGTTCCGTAATTGGACAGCACTCGATGAAGTCCTTGTCTATTTCAACGGCGAAGACGAGTACACTGTAGTTGTGCCTCCGAAAAAAGAGGGATTGGTTCACAATCTCCTCTATACCTATCCATCCATTTTTACAATTTATACCACATCTGAAGCCACATGGGGTAGTAGTGTCGATGTGCTTGCACATATACGGTCATCCATACATATTCTAACAGGTTCCGTTATCCTCGGGTGTTCACTTTTACTTGGGATTCTCATGTTCCCAATTACACCTGAACAGATTGCAACGCTTAATGGTGGAGCTATGTTTACAATTTTGTGTCTACTACTTGCTCTTAGTTATAAATTGATTGAAACAGGACTCCGTCGTGCCTTTTATCATGAAGTACTAGAGTGAATAAAGTAACAGTCGTTCACTCCTCTATTAGTACTATATTGAAGTCTTTATCTCCATCAACATTTATTTCATCTTCTTCTGTTTCGTAACCTTCAGCTTCTGCAATTACGTCATATGTATCTTCCTCAAGTTCGAATTCAATTTCACTACCTTCTTCTGTTTCTGTAATACTATCACTACTGACAGTTGTCTCTGCTTCTTCTACGGGCGATTCTTCATCATCTGTTATACTAATCGACACTGTGTCTGTATCATCTCCGTTTTAATCGTCACTACCATTCTCACTATCCTCTTCATCATCTCCATTCTCATCATCTCCATTCTCATCATCTCCGTTATCTTCTTCATCTTCTTCCTGGAGTTCTACCATAACATCTTTGTCTTCGCCATCAATCGTAACGGATTGCTCTTCAGACTGGTAGCCATCCGCGTCGACATAGAGCACATATCCATCATCAAGTAAGTCCTCGAAGGTTACAGACTGACCACTCTGTGCATCATCATCAACACCTATATTAGCATCTACAGGTGCCCCGTCCTCATCGACGACATCAACCGTTAAGTCATACGTATCGTGTTCAATTTCTTCTCCGTCGCTATCTAATGCAGTATAGATTACATCAATCTGATTCTCTTCTTCTACGAATCCATCAAATCGAGCACTATGCTCACTTGGATGCACATCTTCAGACGGCTGGTATGAATCTCCAGCATCACCTGATTCGGCATCGAGAGTGAAACTATCCATTTCTAATCCTGACTCTATAATTCGAACTTCAACATCATCTTCTCGGAAATTCCAGTATGATGCAGGTTCGACAATTTGCTCTCCTGAATCAATATCTTCTTCGTCTTCGTCATCAGTCTCCGTTACGGAAAAGCCTGGAACTTCATTCTGTAAGTCCTCTTCAATTGGGTCTGATGGAAGTAGTTCTGGATACGTATCTGTTGTATTCCAAGTGTTCTCAAAGTCAAAAGACTCCATGTAATCTTCAGCACTTTCACCCTGCATTTCTCCAGTATCCAGACCTGCTGTTGTCTCATTATCAACATGTTCACCACCTACAGCTGTCGCGTTTTCAACGCCTGTTTCATTTCTATCCCAATATGCATTCTGAATATCTCCTGAATTGGAACCAACAAGACCTCCTCGGTCATCACCTACAACTGAGGCAGAAGCATATGCATCATGGATTTCAGATGTGCTGCCCTGTAATCCTGCAAGACCACCAATAGACGAATCTCCACCAAGCACTGTCATTGTATACGACTCATTTATTTGAGCGTGGCTCCCATATCCAACGATACCACCAATATACTCGTCACCGATGACAGTTTCATTATCTGCTGTATGAGCTACAGCACGGTCTATTTCCGTTTCCTGAGCGGCACTCCCAGCAATACCACCAACGTTATTCCCACCTGATATGCTTATTAATGTATTTGGTTCATTGATGTCTAACCGCTCCGAATTACCGACAACACCTCCCACATTATCATCACCTTCTATTGTACCTCCAACTGTAGGCTGTTCGATGACACCACCATCCGTATCACCTACTACTCCACCAACGTAATCATCACCTGTAATTTCAACGCCATTAAGAGTTATATCTCGAATCAATGCGCCTTCGAATTCTGTGAACAGTCCAACTCGGTCTTCAGATGGACGATTGATATAGAGATTATCAATTGAGTATCCTCGGGCATCGAACTCTGGTGCTTCTCCTTCGCTATCAATTGGGTCAAATCCTTTTGCGACCTCGTCTGTTTCATAATCTACAACAACTCGGTCATTCGGACCTATGTCTTCAACAAGTGAACTCAGAGGTTCATCTGCTGTAATCACGCCCTCTTCATAATCGAAATCATATAGTTCATCATCAACAACTTCACCATCAACACGAACCTCTTCTGTACCGTTCACTGCAGGAGCGTATATGAGTTCGTATTGCATGTCCTCTGCCGTTCCGACGCGTTCTTCCTCAACATCTCCGACGCTGTTCCATCTATGTGTCTCTATGGCATTGATATTGTTCCCAAGAGCATATGATTCGCCTGGAGCTGCTTGCATCGCTTGTAACTCTTCTACGGTTGTTATGATGTATGGGTCCTCACGAGTTCCGTTTCCAGCCATGTTCTCTAGACTATTTGTATATGATTCAGGTGCATCTGCATCGATGCCACTTGCATCATCAGCTGAGAAATCAACATGGACTTCACTCGGTGGGTCTTCTGTTTCTTGGTCTTCTTCATCCACTACCTCCTCTTCTTCCTCCTCTTCTTCCTCATCTGACTCTGGAGGGAGTAGCATATCTATTACAGCATTATCTGAAATAGTAATGTCCTCATCTACAGATGTGTAGTTCTGTTTGTCTGTTGTGATAGTATAGTCATTTGCAGGTAACTCGAATTGTACTTGACCATCCGAACCACTCTGTTCTTCTTCTACATCGCCAGCCGAGACCGTGGCATTCTCAAGTCGTTCACCTGTTTCATCATCGAACGTATTGATGGTTACCCTATGTGTTTGAATCTCTTCCTCAGGCTCCGATACGTTTACTGTGATTTCTTCTGTATCCGATTCTTCTGTTTCTTCTGCCGTTGCAGTAACAGTGACATTGAACTCACCAGCTTCTCGATACCAATGATGAACAGATTCTCCAGCATCTTCGGCACCATCCCCGAGGTCCCATTCATACGATTGAATCGATTCATTCGAGACTTGCTCAACGCCAAATTCAAGTTCTTCAAGCATCTCTACATCGATGCTTTCTGACTCAGGCTCAGTATCTTCCTCATCTATGCTCTCAACAAACGCATCAATCGCTACTTCTCCTGGCTCAAGAACACGGAAATCTTTCTCAGTGATATACGTTATGTCATCAATCGTTGTAGTCGCGTTCATCGTATATGTAACATTGTCATCAAACGTGTGCGTGTGTGAAGGTGCTCTCTGCTCTACTAATTCATCTTCAACATACCACTCTACATCACCAAAATCTCCTTGCTGAGCGTTCTCAGCGTTTAGAGTAAATTCATAATCTTGATTCTTTAAGTGGTCATCCGAATCAGACTCAATACTAACGTTTTCTGAGCCTGGTTCATACACATACGTATCATAAACTTCACCTTCGCTTAGCGTATCTATCTGAATAGAGTTACTCACGTCATCAATATCTACCACAACAGTGTTGTTCTGGTCCCATGCGTTCTCCTCACCATCAATGAGAACATCAACATATTCTAAGCGACTTTCATCATCTAGTTCTACAATTATTTCATCATCTGTTTCTGTGATACTTACGGATTCGTCCGCCTGAAACGTATCGGGCGAATCTCCAATAAACGGTACACCTATCCCACCAATTATCCATATTACAATCATCACAACAAAAAGGAACCCTGTAATAATGATTGCGTTATTAGTGGTTATCAACTCCTGCAAGTCAGTCATTGCTAGTATACATGATTATCTAGTTGTATATATTTTCTGATAGATTGGTTAATCATCTATATCTGCACATTCTTCAACAATCTGCGTCGGAGACGACTCAGAATGGGCTACCTCGTCCGATTCACTATCTAGTGATAGTGATGCATTAGCAGTATTTGACTCTCCATCTACATCAACAGTTGTTGGAGACTTCTCCGAATCCATTCCTACAGCACACAAACCTGCACTAGCAGCTGTTGCTGTATCATTATCTAAAGAATTTGAACTTAGACCAACAGTACCCGAATCTGAATCAGGTGATATATCTTCCAGTGATACTCCCAGATGTGGCGTGTCAACGTGCACATCAACAGTATACTCTTCATCTATGGCAAGAGTGACATAGTCTGAATTTATCACTGCTGATTCCTCTGTTTGGTTCGAATCAACGTTATCTGCGTGACTAATATCCGCAAACGTAGCTCCACCAATAACAAGACCCATACCAAACACGGCACCCCAGAGTAGAATACCTATAACCGTAATTTTTCTCATGTAATTACATCATTTAATATACATATTAATTCTTTCCTATATTTATAATTACACTAATTGATTAGTAAAATTTGTAATGTTCAGTTATATATAACCCCACGTTATAAATTATATTCTTAGAGTATTGATGGGGAAGAAATTATATTGGGGTATACCCTCTATTGTACTAGTATGATGCTGGACCCTGCAGAGAGCATTTTATCCTCTCTTTTCGGATTCTTGGCCAATGTAGATGCCTTACAGAATGAATTCGGAGGATATACCACTCGACTTCTCTCTGCCTTACGTCGATTTGTATCTGATGCACATGAGTTCATGCTATCAGACCCTCTCACAGCGTTTCTAATTGGACTGATTATTCTTGCCCTGCTGGGGATAATTTGTCTCCGAATCATTCAGTACCTTCGGAAACCCAGCGATAGATTGCTCCGTTCTGTAAAGAAATGTGAGAAAGTAAGTGTTCTTATGCACGATAACCCTGACCCTGACGCGATGGCCTGTGCATTAGCTATGAAACGATTGTTAACCGAAGTTGGAACAGATGCAGAACTTATCTATACTGGAAAAATCTCTCACCATGAAAACCGAGCATTCCGAGCAGTTCTTGATGTATCCTTTGACAGTATAAGTCACGCTGACGAAATAAGCGGTGAAAAAGTTATTCTTGTTGACCATTTCCAACCACGTGGATTCATGGATTCAGAGGACGTAGAACCAAATATTGTTGTTGACCATCACAGTGGCACCCCAGATGAGAAAATCAAAGAAGAAGCCGACTTTTGGTTTATTGATTCTGACCTAGGTGCTTGTTCAACAATTCTTACACAGTTTCTAAATGAACAAGGTCTAAAGTTTAAAAAAGAAGAGAACGACGATGAGGCAGATTATGTCTCTGAAACCATTGTCACTGCATTATTCTATGGTATAATGTCTGATACAAATGACTTAACGCAAGGTGTAACAGAAGATGATTACTACGCCGCAATTAGTCTCTATAACGGTGTACATACCGACAAGCTCCATCGGATTTCTACACCAAAAATCGATGGGAGTGCGTTGGAAACAAAAGCTCGCGCAATCATGGGTAGAGATGTTAGAGGCCCATTCGCAGTAAGTGACGTTGGAGATGTCCAGAACCCTGATTCGATTCCACAAGCGGCAGATGAGTTAGTCCAATTAGAAGGTGTGAGTGCTGTTGTTGTCTTCGGGTCTACAGACGATGAGATTCGAATTTCAGGTCGTGCCTATGATGACCGAGTTCATCTTGGTGATGCACTGGCATCTTCTATTGAGGACATTCCAAAAGCCTCAGCAGGCGGTCATTCAGAAATGGGTGGTGGGGCAATCCCGAAGAACGTCTTTGACCATGAGGACCTCACGCGAAACGACCTCGTCGAACGATTCTTCTCAGTTCTTAATGGTAATGAATAAGATTCGTTCAGCATAATCTTAATACACTTGTAGTTGATATACTATAGTACTGTGCCAAAATATTCAACAGGAAACTCAAGTGCTCCAGACCCAAATGACGATGATGCATCGTGTGCGCTATGCGGAACACAAGATGGGACACTAAAACTCGTAAAGATAGCTGGTGCTGCAGTACTTGCCTGTAAAGACTGCAACTCTGAAAGTGGTAGCTCATCTAAAAAATCAACTACAAAATCAGATGACGAAAGCTATGATACAGAGAGCTCGAAAGGGCAATCATCAACATCTTCGAATCATGACTCACCTGGAGGATACACAATCACAAATCCAGATAGCTCATGGGTTGAAACAGACAGACCAGACTACGGGAACGTTGAAACGCCATATCTTGTTCCACGTTACAGCACAAAGCTCGTAGAAGAACGAGAAAGTCAGAATCTTTCCATTGAAGAATTAGCCGAGATGGCTGGACTATCGTCCGAAACAATTCAGTCACTCGAAGATGGAAATGCTGTCCAAGATGATATTGGTAAAGCAGCTGTTTCAGCTGTTGAAGACGCTCTAGACATCGAGCTCCAAGAAGAAGCATAGCTCATCAATCGTCCGAAACATCTGATTCATCTATCTCTTCTCCATGTACAAAGTCTAGAATTGGTCGTAGTGATTTATGTTGTTCATACGCTTTTTGCTTCCATTCTGGAATCCTTCTTCGTATTACAGTGTATCCAAGAGCTATGGATAATAGTCCCATAGCTAGTGGTAAATACCAATCAATTTCCAGGTACAGTGGAGTGATAATGATGAAAATTGCTCCACTCAATAAAAGGTCCCCGATGGAGCCATCATACGTTATAATATGTCTAGGAGCAACCCATTCATCCGCTATCCAGTTATACACTCCGCGGTCACAGTTTTGTTCCCAAGGGTTCATATCAGGTCCTCCTCCAAGTACGTCAGAGAACGTGTGAAATGCGAAACAAAGAGAAAAAACGGCGAAGACTAACAGTAGCAAACTCCCTGTGATAACGGCACCTATTGTTACAGGTATGGATACAATCCAAGGAATCCAGAATGCGTGTGTCGTCTTTCTATGCGTTCCAACAAATAGGTCTGCATCAGGTAGCAACCCACCAATTACAGCAGTGAACGCTATAATACCAATATATTCTGGCCAGTACAAGGCAAATGGTGCTGCAATAGTTAGTGATAGAAAGACGTGCGTTGGTGCCATCATAATACTATATCTCAGCCAAATTAAGGTGCCAAACTATCTTATCTTTTCTCCTATATGACTTCTACTAGATTATTTGGAACGTGCAAAACTAGTTAATATGTGGTTTGCTGATTGATTATTCAAAAGATTAATATCAATACGTATTGGAGATTTTCATCCCACCTGAACTATGAAAAATATACAACGAAACTTAGCCTTTGAATTTGAGTGGTTGGGGACTTGTCATGCTTGTCAGGAACGGAAACGATTCCGCGGGTTGATTTGTGACGATTGTAGGGAACGGCATCTTTCCTGATACCAACTATAGAATTTTACTTACATATGGACCATCTTGAATATACTCAAGCTTATTGCGGTAGTATTCTCTAGCACCGATTCCACTAATTACGGATATTTTCTCGTATCCTGCATCTCGCGTAATTTCTTCTGCTTGTTCCATTAAAGCTGAACCAAATCCTTGGTGCTGCCATGCATTTTCATCATCAGCCCCAATACCAACTTCATTTCCATAGACATGCAATTCTCGAACAATCGCTGCATCGGTAAGTTCTGTGCGGTGCGGTTCGTTTGGAAATCGGAGACGGCAAAATCCAACCAGTCCATCCGTTTCTTTACCATCAATACTGATGAAATGTTCTTTCCCACCAGCCGCTTCATACGTTAGCGTGTTCATCTCCACATCATCTGGAACTTCATCAATCATTCCAACCTCACGGCAGCGGATACAATCACAGGACCATCCGTGCTCTTCCATTCGATTATGTGCTAACTGGCGTAGATTTGATTTCCAGACGCCACCCTCAATATGGTCAGCTGGAATATCTCTCTGAACGCGTGTGAGTCGAACATACTTCGGAATCATTGCCTTGATTTCCGCAATGAGTTCCGCTGCTTGCTCGTTCGATAATGGCTCGTAGTTATCCTGATGCCACATATCATAGACACGAGTTCCTTCAATGACAAGTGTTGGATAAATTTTTAGATAATCAGGTCGCCAATCACTATTCTCGAAGAGTTGTCGAAAGTCTTCACGACACATATCCAGACTCATCCCTGGTTGCCCTGGCATCATATGGAAACCTACTTTAAATCCTGCATCCCGAAGCCAGCGGTTAGCATTCTTACTTTCTTTTGTTCCATGCCCACGATGCATCTCTCGATTAATTCGTTCGTATGTCGTCTGGACTCCGACTTCAACCTTCGTTCCACCGAGATTTAGCATTCGGTCAATTTGCTCGTGTTCACACCAATCTGGCTTTGTCTCAAAGGTGATTCCTATACAACGGACATCCGAGGTCTCGTTTTCTGTAATAATATCTTCTACATAGCGAAACTCATACTCACTAGGGTCTTGTGCGAAGCTTTCAATGTTAGATGGATTCGGGTCCGAGTCGACATCGTAATCGTTCATCGCTTCCAGCGCTCGCTTTACAAACCATTCTTGATAATCATGTGACCGAGCCGTCATCGTCCCACCCATTAGAATAAGGTCAATCTTATCGACGGGATGACCAATGTACTGGAGTTGATTTAGACGGAGCGTGACCTGTCCATACGGGTCGTACTCATTTTGAGCTGCTCGTCTACTGGCTGGTTCATCACCCGTATACGCTTGTGATGATGAGAATTCACTTGCAGGCCCGCCTGGACAGTAGAGACATTTTCCATGAGGGCACATTTCAGGCGAAGTCATGATTGCCACAGGGGACACACCAGATGCTGTTCGAACAGGTTTCCTCTGAAGAATCGTTCTAAGCTCCTCTTTTTCCTTCTCAGGTACGCGAGCCAAAAGCTCGCCATTTGTCGGCACGTCTCCAGAGCTATACTTTTTACATACTTCTCGCTTTACGTCTTCAATATCCTCTTTCCCTATGTCTTCAACGATAAGTCGAGAGATGATTTCAGAGCATACCTGTTCAAATATCTCCGTCTGCTCGTTATCTGTACTCATTAGTGTATCTATCAGAACTACACATACAAAAAATAGTCGTTTTGATTTTATAGTTTCTCTGCTGCTGGTACATCAGGGTTATTGATTACACGATGATTGACAATACTTCCGACAGAGTGATTCCGACCATCTTCATCATCATCCAACATCTGTTCATACTCGTGTTTGATTTCACGGAAAATGTCGTATGGTACGGGCTCATACCGATATGTTTCGGCGTTCTCAGGGTCATCATCATATCGTCGAAGGATTAACGCCTGGTCACGCCATCCAATAGACCGAATCCAACCTGAGTGGACTTCACCTGACTCTGAATTGTATAACCGAAGCCATTCAACCATGTATACTTCGGTGTTCTATACGCCGCTGTAAAAAGATGTCGATTGATACTTCAAAGCTCTGGGTCGATTGCTCCTGTTAGCGTTTCATAGCTAAAGTCAGGCATCATCTCCCCATTAACGAACACGGTCGGAATAACTTCTACTTCTAGTTGATTACCTTCCTCGGTATCGTCATCGATTACTGGTTGGTAAACAGAATTAGCTGCGTCGTCTAATACACCTTCAACATCTTCAATACCAACCTCCTCTGCTGCTGTCCGCAGTACATCTTCACTGATATTCGATTGGTCTTCATATAATAGTTCCTTATATTCGAAGAACGCTTCTTCTCCTTCTCGGTCTTGAACAGCGCGTGCCGCGTTTGCCATTTCATATGACCATCGGTTATCCGTAGGGATTGGCCAATCGTAGTGGTGGAATTGTACATCCCCTTCATCAATATACTCGCTCTCAAGGTCTGGAACAACATTCGTGATAAAATCCTGACATGCGGGGCATGCAAAGTCCTCGAATACTTCCAGTGTAACAGGAGCATCTTCGTCTCCTTTAATCGGTCTAGGAAGTTCATCAACTGTTTCACCTAGTTCAATACAACCTGCAATAGCCATTCCAGCAGCACCTGCTGAGGCAGCTATAAATTTTCGTCTATTCATTGTACTACTATAAACAAAGAATTAATACTACTTAATGACTTTGTGAATATTAACGCCGTTCTTCACATTCCAACAGGTGGCGGTGTTGGATTTGTTGGATTGTCGTTAACAGTATGGCGTTTTGGCGAACCATCTTCGTATACAATATCTAATCTCGATTTGTGTTTACAATTCGTACAGAAGAAAGTTGACCAATTCTCTTGTAATACTTTCATATCTCGTGGACCTAGCATAAAATGGGTACAATCGAGGCATTCAATGATGATTGAACCGTCATCTGCGTTCATACTGTACACTACAGTCTTGTACATTATAAAGCTATAGATTTCCGAACCAATAGAGTAATAACCTGTTTGAGTTAATATACTTTCATATCAAATGGCTGATAAGGATAAACTAAAAGATGACCCACCTCAGTGGTTATATTGGCTCCACTGTAAACTACATGCCATACTACCACTAGTATTAGTATTCTTATTAGTTATTCTCACTGCGAAGCTAGGTTTTGGAATGAAACACCCAGTGTTAAACTATGGTGAGCTTGCTGTTATTGGATACTTTGTCTCAGAAATTCTGGTAGATGCTTATCTTTACGAGAATAAACGAGTATTTTTGAAAGATTACTGGATTAATATCCTTCTCATCCTCCCGTTTCTCGCTGCATTCAGATTAGCAGGCAGAACAGCTCAAGCCGCGAATGCGGCTCGGGGACTTGAAGTGTTTGCTGGCACAGGTGAATTGACGGCGATGAGTGGGCGATTAGGTCGAGCTTCACGGCTATTCCGAGGATTACCAAAAGCGCAGAAAATGCTTCACTTAATTGTAGACATGCCAAAAGCTATCAAGAAACTCAAGAAATTCCGATACATCCTCCCATTAGGTTTGAGTCTTACAGCTGTTTGGAGACGTGCAGAAAAGGATGGGAAGAACTCCGACAAATCTAACCCTGATTCTGACTCTGATTCTGAGTCGTAACGTGTAACAGTTTGAAATGACCTGCGATTAATCCCATAAGGAACCCTGTTGCATGAGCTACAAGTGCTACGCCATCAGATGCCGTCATGAGAGTAACAAAGACTGCAAGACCAATGAAAAGTGCAAATGTACCTTTCTGACCTAAATCGATAGAATCAAGAACAGAACCAACAACCTGGTTTCCGACTAATGCATATCCCATCAGTGCAAAAATTGCACCGCTAGCTCCTATAACTGCTGTTGGCGTTCCAACGACCAACAGACCAAACGTGACTTCAGCTAATGCTGCGAGAACACCTGTTGTGATAAAGAACGTGTGAAATCGAATCGTTGTTGTTACTCTCTCAACGAGCAGTCCAACAATAAGAAGGGTTATTGCATTCGATGCTAAATGACCAAATCCACCATGTGCGTAAATATTCGTGAGTACAGTCCAAGGATTATCAATGACGGGAAAAGCAAATGCGAACATGCTGTGTGAAATCCCAAACAATCCCCCGAGTAATTGCACTACGAACACACCACCGATTAGCGCTAGTGTCTGCTTTGTAGCACGCATAATACATACTTTGTATACTACACCAATAAAGTGTTTCTGTTGTAGTCAGAAATGATGATGGTCTAATTCCTCGGTGAACACAACTTCCACGTTGTCAATCTCATCAATATGTTGAGGAAGATTGTTTCGTAACGCTTCCGCAGTCATAGATGAAATTCCGCACCCATGACACTCACCCCCTAATAGAAGCCAAACACGTTTCTCCTCAATATCAATATCTTGAATGGCTGCAATACCCCCATGCATACGAATCTGAGGGAACTGCTCACGCAGACAGTCGATTATCTTCTCTTCAACCTTTGTACGATGGTCTTTCATTCGTTGATTTTCGCTCATAGTAATTAAAAATTCATGGACGCCTATGAGTGTTTCTCTTGCAACTACACTACAATTTATCTTCCAGAAGCTCTTCCAATTCTCCTCCGAGCTTCGTCATATCATGCTCTAATGACTCGCGCTGGCTCTTTAGGCGATTGATGTGAGCCTCATAGTTATCAACCTTCGATTCGAGTCTCTCCTCTGCATCCTCATAATCAATCTCAATTAGTAGCTCGTCAACTTGACGATAGACGGACGTTCCCTCATCCACATCCCCAAGAAAAGCCTCTGCCTGCCGTGCTGACTGTAGATTCTCTTCTATCTGTTCAATCTGCATGGCAACTTGTTCGAGCGACTCCTGCATACCCTGTAACTCTTCAAACTTCTCTTGTGCACCCTCTGGCAATTCAGGTTCTCCAAACATACGGTTTCAACAAAGGAAACTCATGATATAAATCTGCCGACTGGATTCCTACAGATGGCGAAGGATATTGATTCGGAGCTCGACCCTGATGCAGTTCACAAACCAAGAAACTCTCATTCAATATTGTAGCGTATGTATTCGGGAGTGCAAGAAGAAAGCCCGTGATTTAGCGTGAGGTAGACATGAAAGAATTAAAATACTTTCTCGTCGCTAAGAAATACCACTAAGCTTATTGGGTTTCTGTTCCATCACCTGAGCATGACAGTCTCGATTGAGCAGCAAAAACAAGAGTTCCTCACGGTACTTACAGAGCAATGGATGCCACCAAATGGATGGTTGATTGACCCAGATACGGAGTATACGAAGTGTCCTCTGCTACAGACAGAATCTGTGAAGATTCTAAAGCAAATAGATGATGACATAGTCTATGAAATTGCTGTTCTTATCGAGAGTGAATGTATCAGTGTTGCTCATTATGATGTAGTTGATGATTCACCACATACGGAATCAGAAGAGTTCGACGAGGCAAATCAGGCTGCGATGTTTGTCCGCGGACTTGTTTCTGCATTAGAATCAAAAGTTACACCTCCAAAGCTCTCAAAACTAGACCGTATCGAACGGATATTATCGTGAGAAAAACAAATATTATATGCTTTAACCCTCAATAAGTGCATATGAGTAACTCAATGCGTGATGAGTGGCCAACAAATCCACCAGAACCAACAGACTTGTACCCACCGAATCAAAATTCAGAACTTCCTGTTCAGCGTTGTGCTCACTGTTTGGACCTTGTCGACCGAACCGTAGACGAAATGCTGCCATACTATAAACACATCCGAAACTGTCCTGAAGTCGAAGAAACATCCGACGTTTGGGCAAGAGGTCTTGACTTCAGCATAGTCATCCCAGAACAGACAGGATACGTGTGGCGTCATCAGACAGGTGGTTTCGCCTGTAATCAAGTTGCTATTCAAGGAATGCTTTTGCCTATCGGCGCAGTGAAAGAACTTAACATTGGTCCTGACTACAAGACGCCTGATTTAGACGGTAAGTTTGAGGCATTTGACGACCCTGAAAAAGCGAAACAGCGGTATATCACTGGACTACGCATCGACCATACAAGTGAGTACGGGTCAATAGACCTTGGTTCAAAGCTCGTTTCAGAGCGACTTGCTGGGGTGTATGAGAATGATGAGGATGTAAGGGATGAAATGAGAGAAACGAGAGACGCCCGCCTACAAGCTATCTGGGAAAGAATTGATTCAGAGCTACCATTCACATATAATCGTGTTGCTGCACCATATGGCTATCCTGTTACACAGGAAGGACTTCGCTGGATAAATATTACGGGTCACCAAGAATCTGACGAGCTGTTCCAAGAGGACTGGGTTGATACGCTTATAAACCATTCAGAGCCTGTTGCTCTCTTCTATCCAAACTGCGACTAATCTTTCCGAAGAATGGATATTGTGTCGTCAGACGGTTTAACAAAATGGCAGATAGGATTTCCAGGATACACTACAGGGTTTTTCAAAGCGCCAACAACTAACCCTGTAAATGGTGCATCAATCGTAGTCTGCTCAGTTTTGAAGGGATTTGTTATAGTACAGATTTCTTCACCTTCATCAACCAATTCTCCTGCTCTGTAGTGCATATCTACAATTCCGCCAGCATCTGCTCTGAGCCATGTTTTCTCAGCCCACCCATCAATAACCTCGGTCCACCCTGGCCATTGAACGCAAGCTTGCGGATAAATATCGTATTCTGCAAACACGCTTCGAACACCTGCCAATGCTGTATCAATCTGGTCTCGCTCGAATCGATGTGCTTGCCCCATTTCGATTGTAATCGTTGGGATTTCATTTTTTGTTGCTTCTCTTCGCAAAGTCCCATCAGAACCTTCACTGTTCATAATCAGATTCGAAGCAAATGCTCGTGCCAATCTCTCCGTATCACTGCATTCCATATCGGCTCGAACATGGAACATATTTGTTCGCCCTCGGGTTGAGGTATGAAAGTCAAGACCAAAATCACAGGGTTCAATGAAGTTATCCCATATTTTCTTCGCTATTCGATGTGCACTAGTACTATCTTCTCGTCCAGGGAACGAACGATTGAGGTCTCTATCCTGAATCGGCAAGTAACGTTCCTGTGCAAGGAACCCAGGTACATTCAATACAGGGAGACATACCAATGTACCGTTCAATACGGCGTGGTCCCAGTCCCGAGATACTGAGCGAACAACCTCAATACCGTTCAGTTCATCGCCGTGACTTGCAGCTGTTAGAAATACTATTGGTCCATCATTTTCCCCATTGATAATACTCACAGGAATTCTCAGTGGGTCACCAAGATACGTTTCGGTTACGGTAAATCGGAAGTGCTCAGTTTCTCCAGGTTCAACACGACCACCGTTGTACGAGAATACATAGTCTGAAGTCCTATCTTCAACCATCATACTATTATCACACTCAGTTACGTATAAATTACAGGGACTTTAACTCAAATAATTTCTACTCTTCGTCTAACTCGACTGGTTCATCTTGGCTTGGGTCGATTCGATACGATGCCAACACATCTCGACCAAGAATGAGCGGATAGCTCATGTGTTCTCTGTCTTCAATACTTGCTTCAACAGTGTGTTCTGCATTTGCAATATTCAGTGTGAGTGGTGCAACAGGTCGCGTTCGCGTCTCTTTTTGACTTCCTGATTTCACTTTTACATAATCACAGATTGGTCCAATACCGAGTTCCGAAGCAAGTTGAACGTCTACACTGCTTCGCGCCGCCCCTGTGTCTACGCGAGCCTTGACAGTTTCCATACCATCGTGTCCAGCTACATGAACTTTCACAGTCAACCCAATTGTAGGCGTCTTATCCGTAGCAATAGGTGGCTTACACGACGGAACAGAGTCATCCAGCTCTAATGCAAGCTTTCGAACACGACGATTACTTACCTCACACCCTGCTTTCTCAATTGCCTGTGCAGCGATAAACGGTGCAGGACTTACACCCGTTGCATTGAATAGTCCCTTAAATCCTGCTGTCGGATTCACTTCCAGGAACTTCCAGTTTCCATCACCATCTTCCATAATGTCTACTCCAGCATAATCCAAGCCATGGTCTTTACAGACTGTCTTCACAGCGTCTTCTACATCCCATGGAAGCTCGACTTGTACGCCATTTCCACCTTTTGCAATATTCGTCTTCCACTCACCCTCCGCTGCTTCGCGCTTCATTGCTGCAATGATTTCGCCACCAACAACATAGACACGTACATCTGACGGAATGTTATTTTGGTCAATTCGCTCCTGAACCAATCCAAACTCTCCACCTATGTCTGAGAATAATGCTTCACCATCCTCAACAGCATACGTTGCATCCCCGTGAGTTCCAACAGCTTTTTTATACACGGCAGAACCGTTATCTGAAACGAAAGACTCCATGTCCTCAAGAGAGGAGAAAACGGTTTTCGGAATATCCGCTTTCGGAACGCCGCTAATCGACGCAACAGATGCAATCTTATTCAGTGCTGTTGCAACCGAATCTGGTTCGTTTAGTACGGGCGTGCACGCGGAGACAGCATTTGCGATACCTAGTAGTTCAATCGGCTTACGGCTCTTCGAGAGCAGCAATCGATTCACTACGACATCTACTTCAGGCTCAATCCGCGGCCCATTACGAGTCATTTCTATTTTGAGATTTTCCTTGCGAAGCCAAACTGGAGTGTGTCCAAGGTCCGAGACGGCGTTGAGAATCGCCTTGGTTTCCTTGCTATTATGAAATGACAGCACTCCTACACGAATGTCATTCCGTCGCATACATCTACCGAAGAACTGCCCTCTTATTACTCTTACTCTTGAAAACGACTTTCACAACCACTCACATAGAGACTATTGTAACAAACGGTAGGTTCTGACATGCATCATCTGAGACTATATCACTTGAAAACGAATTCTCCCGCATACGCCGTTATATCCGTCGTCGAAATCATTCCCCAAACATTTCGATTCTCATCAACTACAGGTACGTGATGAACGCCGTGGTCGACAAGCACCTGTATAGCATCTTCTAAATTACTGGATGGGTCCACGCCGATAACGTTTTCTGTCATTTGCGCTTTAACCGTTGTACTTGAATCCGACTCGTTATCAGCTAACACTCCGACAACATCTGAACTGGTTAAAATTCCAACCATGTTCTCACTGCTATCCGTGACAACAACGCTGTTTATCTTATTTTCATCCATTATTCGAGCAGCTTCCGCTACTGTTGAAGAAGGGGATACTGTCCGAACGTTGCTTGTCATAACAGATGCGGCATACACATCATTCATGCTATCTAGTAACATAGGTGAACATCATAAATGTATCGGCAGAATATCTTCTTTGACATCCCCCAACCTGAAGGACGAGGTTTTGCGCCTGCTCATTTCATAAATACTCTCACAGAAAATGAGATAGGAAGAATGAAGTCTCACCGACGCTTACTCTGATTAAACTATGAACAACAAACAATTTAAAGAGCTAATCAAACAGGGCGTTATCGACTCTGACATTGCAGAAGATATGGGATTTAATCCTGAGACAGGAGAGCCATATGAAGAATACCAAAGTGGAGCGGACGGAGAGTCTAATAAGGGTCCGAGAACAATTCACGGCCTTCCTGTGGAAAATGAGGATGGTGAGCGATTAGCGTTTAAGAATCCAAAATCTGGGTCAGAATCAATCCACGTCGCAGCCTTAGAACAAAAGGAATCCACTCGCGGAACCTTTCGTGGGCTTGGGTCAGCATATCGTTGGTCAGTATGTGGTTTTGGGTCATCTCGAAAGCGAAAAAGCCATCATCTCTATCTTAGTCAAGATGAATTTGACGATGAGTATATTATCCGAGATGGAGAAGTTGTAGGGAAACTCTGTGGACGCTGCAGAAATTCGTTATGAATTATCTACAGAAGACATAATGCAACTGGAGAACGAAACCTTTATATCATATCCAACATAACTTGTAATCAGTCATGTACGGCACCGTCACTGGTCGGTTACGTGTTCTCCTCCTGCCCCTCTTAGGGGCATCACTATAATCCAGTGTCGGTGTCGGTTTGCGTCATGGGTCAAGCCTACGTGGGTAAGACTACGCGAGCAATTTTCGACCCAGGCTTCGTTGAACGACGCTGGAATGGACTACGGGGGTTAGGAACACCCTGTGGTAGTTAGCCAACACACATGCAACCACTCTAATTCAAATTGTGCATTCTCTGTACACTACACTTGTGTCTCAATACAACAGGCAACACGAACAAACCGAGACATTCAAGTATAATGGGTACAAACGAGAGAGTGCACACAACAACGCAGGGGAGTGTTCCAAGCCTGGCAAGGAGGTCGGCTTAAGACCGATTGGCGTAGGCCCTCGGGGGTTCAAATCCCTCCTCCCCTATCAGCTCGCTGGAAGAGAGCTGGAAAGAAGAAACTCCAAGGCGTACATAGTACGGTAGAGCCCAACTCTAGGGTGCGAACGCAGACTGACTCAAGAACAAGTCAGAGAGTATCAGCACATCAATCCCGAGACAGGAACCGATGAATCCGCGATGATTGGTTCCTATCCAAGAGACTCGCGCTGGCGACTTAGTCACTCGCCATTTACAGTGTACGCACGCAAGCAAGAGTACCCAAGCCTGGCCAAAGGGGCGGCGCTTAGGACGCCGTGGTGTAGGCCTCCGCAGGTTCGAATCCTGTCTCTTGCACTTGGCTCAACGTAAAAGAGCCAGAAACAGAGCGATAGAATAGGGGAATGTTCCAAGCCTGGTACGGAGGCGGGCTCAAGACCCGCTGGCGTAGGCCCTCATGGGTTCAAATCCCATTTCCCCTACTGAGCCGCGGTCGCTCGCCGCGGTAGAGTCCGCGTGACCATGTCCCGAAAGCCCGACGATGCAAATCACAGGGTGTTGATGATGGACGTGGGCGCGGAAATCCGCGAGCGTCAGATGCTAACTGATTCAAACACTCTGGACACACGGGGCATTCGAACAAGCAGGTAGATGCTCGAACATGGGATGGGTACGGGATAACTCCCACCCGATACGGAAAACGCCACCTTACGGTGGCATTTGCAAGGATACCCAAGCCTGGCCAAAGGGGCGGCGCTTAGGACGCCGTGGTGTAGACCTCCGCAGGTTCGAATCCTGTTCCTTGCACTTTGTCGTTGACAAGCACGATATGAAATAAGGCTTGCTGGTGGAGATGTAGCTCACAAAGCTATATCCCTTAGTTTTTCAATGGTTGTTATGCTCTGTACCTTAGGTTCCGTAGCTACTGTAAGTACCTCAGGTGCATGCGGGTGTCGCCAAGCTTGGTCAACGGCGCAGCGTTGAGGGCGCTGTCCTGTAGAGGTTCACAGGTTCGAATCCTGTCTCCCGCACTTATGAGCAACAAAAATACAGAAGAAACAGAAGATGAATCAGAGAATGAAGAACAGACCAATGAAGAAAATGTTCAGAACATGAATAAGAAAACGGTGGAAAAACGTGTTCGAGAACATATTGAAAAGAAAGAACACATCTATGCAAAGATGGGTAATGTTGACTCCAACCCTGATGAAGACTGACACTCTTCTTCATTCATCCTGCGGTGGTACCCAATTGGAAACGGGAGGCGGTTGAGAGCCGCTGTCTAAGTGACTGTGCAGGTTCGATTCCTGTCCACCGCATTGCGGGAGTGGCCGAGTCTGGCTGAAGGCGCAGCGTCGAGGGCGCTGTCCCGTAGGGGATAACACGTAGGTTCGAATCCTACCTCCCGCACTTATGGCACAAATTGAAGCAATTGATGGTGTCGAAGTGTACTGCGACTGTGGTGAGACTATTCGTGACTACTGGTCATTCTCACCCGAGAACAAAACGATAACATGTCCAAACGAAAATTGTGAGGCTGAACTAACTATCAACCTAACTGTGAAGCGAACTGACTTCGGAAAGCTACCTGTCTGAAGCGGTTGTTGAGAGTAATACATGCAGGGATAGCCAAGTCTGGCCAACGGCGCTGGGCTTAAGACCCAGTCGGTGTAGGCTGATTGAGGCGCAAGCCCCTATCCTCGGTTCGAATCCGAGTCCCTGCATCAGTCTATCTGATGGCGTGCTGCTACACGAGGTGAGACTCGTCAGGGCAGCGAGGAAACTCGCTAGGGATAATCCTAGTACGCCAACAAGCGGGAGTGCCCGAGTTTGGCTGAAGGGGGTGGGCTTAGGACCCACTGGTGCAGACCGTTAAGCCGAGAGGCGATGGCACAGGTTCAAATCCTGTCTCCCGCACTATAATGAACGCAAATCATAGCATTTAACTACATTGTTACTGTAACTATCATATGAGCTGGACAGAAATACAGGGTGAACTATATCATACGCCTGAAACTGAGGCTGTAAATTTCCGTCCTGATAGTCGTATTCTCGTCTCTCCAGGTATCGCTCTTGCATTTATTCCAAATGACGATGAGAAACCAGCAAGTTCAGATGTGCTGATGAGCATTCCACATCACCGATTCGATGAGGTTAAACACGTTGTTGATGAAGCAAGTATCCGTAGGGACAATTATAGTCTGGAAGCATACCTCCTTCGCGGGCAATACCTAACGTATCCCGAAGTTGTGTCAGACACATTCCTTTCAACAAGACAGACGTATCTTTTAGATGATGGTGAAATGTCGTTCGCGTTCCGTACACTAGGAGATGCTCTCCCACTCGAAGAAACAATTCCCGTCGATAAGTACGATTCAATTGTGATTCAGAAGCTAAGTTCAGGTAAAACACTCATGATGCGTCGTGATACTCTGGAATCTCATATACGTGAAGACAACATCTACACGTTAACGGCATTCGATAAGAACAAACGAGGACTCTACACGGATTCAGAGAAAGACCCCTGGTGGAATGAATAGTACTAATACGTAACATTGTGTTCACAACAGGGCAGCAAAACAGCACACTTTTCTCAAATGAATACCAACAGTCTACTATGGAATACGTACGGCTTGAGAATAAGAACGTGAATGTACAGCTCAGCTGTAGTGCAGACTGGAAACTTGGAGCAGCTCCAAAAACCATTAAATCAGAGCTAACGTCACAATCAGAGTGGATTTCGAAGAAAACAAAGACTAATCGGAGTATGTGGCCTGACGTAGAATTGGTTGGGGTCGAGATTGACTGTGAATCACCGTACCTCAAGGGCAGTATTCAACCAAATGAAGTAGAGTTGCGGTTCGAAGGTTTTGACGGATTTAGCGAAGCGTATAGTACTGTTGAAGACTGGTGTTCGGACACCTCATTTACACTGCCGTCTCAAGAGAAGTTCACCGTTGACACTGCTACATTACTTCTTGACTCCGACGAGTTCGGTCTAACTCTCGATGATACAAAGTTCGTCGAACGAGATATTCTCGGTTCAGTCACGTATGAATCTAACGGATTCTCCGCGTCGTATGATGCATATCAAGGATGGGTGTCCGTATTTATCCGTGAGGATGAGCCAACTATTCAGGAAGTTCAAGAGCATTTAGAGGCATTTATTTCTAAAGACACTGTTCTTCGTGTTCCAATGTCCGATATTGAATCTGACAGGTTTGACCCCCTACAATAGTTGAGCAACACGGTGTCTCAGAGAATTCCATCGTGAAATATTCTGGTTCTTTTCTGGAGGTCGTAGATGCCAAAAGTTGTCCGTATATGCTACGTCAGTTGGTAGCGGATGTGGTGCAATTTGAAGTGGTTCTTGCTGTAAGTTCCACGGGTCCTGATACCCAAAGGCTTGAGTGAGTTCCCAGACTCTACTTTTCATATCGTGTGGGTCAGTGAACGCTAGTTCGATGGTTGATTCTCCGAGTTCTATTGGTAACCGAATAAAATTCCGCTCTTCAGTTATTTTACCGAATGTTGCATCGACCCAGTGCTCTGGTTGAGAGAGATATTCAAGAATAAACTCCTCTTTCCCACTCATCTGTGGGATGTAGTCAACATTTTTTAATGTTGTTGTATATTCATCAGCCGTCACGTCCATATTATCATCTGTAATTTCTGCATGAATACCTAGCTCTAAATCAGCGTAATTTAGCATCGAAACATAATGATGAGCTCTATCCAAACGAATAGTTTCTGACAACCATCCCGAAACGTTATCCATATAAGATACCTTATAGTACAAAGTTGGCTTCAGATAAACTGTCCCTGTTGCACTTTTTACGTGAGTGAACGTAAACGCCCGTTCACTTTCTTGACGGAGTTTCTCTTCTAACCACTCTCTAATATCATCTTGGCGGAGCAGCTCAGCTGCTATGTCCACATCTTCCTCTTCGAATACTCCCGTATCTTTCTCATGGTTTGGACCGCCTATTGTCATTACTCCATCATAATTTACGTATCCTTTCCACTCAATTTCATATGAGAGTGTACAGGCAACGTCCTCAATCGTAGCGTTTCGCTCCATTTCACTAAGAGCTCGTGTTCGTAGGGCTTTCTCCCGCAAATTACTCATAACAGAGTCAATAGAGCATACAAAGAAAAACCTTACTGTCTTAATATTTAAATTTACATATTGATATAATCATCTATTCATCTACGATAGATTGGTTCACTAATTACTGTAGATATTATAGTTATTATTTATAACAATACTCTGGAAGCATCCGATACTACTTACACCTATCTTGTGGAACACCTAGCAAGCCATGAGCGACAACCCGCCAAATGAAGAAAGAATGAAACGGGCAATCCGCAGAGCGGCACGAAACCAGCCTCTTGGAAGTAGCCAAGGTGTTTCGTGTGGCGATTGTAACCAGCAAATCCCAACCCAATCTACTGTGAAAGCCTATGCTATAGGAGATGAACTTGGACGACGCTGGAAGGTTTCTAAGGTATTTCATGAGAATTGTGGAGACCTATTCGTACCAGAGCGAATTCAGCAATACGACGATACAGATGCTATTCTTCACGGGACATTAGTCGAAGACCCAAGCGTCTCTGCAGGAGAACCAGATGAACCACAACAAGTATCTCAAGGCAACGTCAGTATGATTCAAGCGGAGCGAGGTCACTATCGCATCGAAGACCCTGAGGTCGAAACTCTATCCCTAATGAGTGAAGAAAAGCGACAGGAACGTGCTGAGACTATGGCTGAAGCTGAGAAACTCATGGAGGATGTCCTTCAAGGAAATGTCGACCATCCGTTTGCAGACAGACTCAGGCAAGATAGAGACGATAAGTCTAGATAATACTAGAAAACTGTTTTTAGTCGGCTCTCACTACCAGAGTACACGTGTCCCACTAACACCGTTGTTACCGACACACTGTAAGTGACCACGGTTAGACTGCTAAAATACTCCTAGATACACAAGTTGAGTTGTATTCAACTATTATTCAACTTGTGTATCTAGGCTTGGTTAGTCGAGAGTATTTTCACTCATTCGCTCACTCACGCTGAGTGAGTACCATGTAGAGCGGAAATCCCACTAACAACACTGTAATTTAGATTATTCTCTAATTCAATATAACCAACTATTCTTCGTAGGTCGTAGCAACGTAGATACTACCGTTGGAGTACTCTCCGACCCAAACGTCTTGCTCGATTAGGTTTATTTCTGTGAGAATCTTCTGAAGTACATCGGAGTCTTTACCTGTTTCTTCCAAATCCGACTCAATTCGGTCAACGGTCCAGGCTTTCAGGTCAAGGCGGTAATGAACTTCACCTCGGTTTGCTGTGACTTCGTTGAGTTTTCCAGGTTGTCCAATCTCAGCCATATCCGCCACATCATAAATGTTCATTAGCTCCTCTTCAACATCTGTCCATTGGAATGGATTCATATCCTGACCAACAAGAACAAATCCTAAAAGAATTATTGTGGTTCAGGTACGAGTACACCCGAATCTGTGCTAACCAATACATAATCCGCTTGGTGAATCGGCGATTCCGAATCCTTCAGAACGAATGTTTCGTATTTGTATGGGTTGTATGTTACTTCTCTTGTACACTCCTGTTCAGGGAATTCAGACTCTGGACAAAGATTGCCGCGAGCAAACGCGTGTACGTTCTTACGTTCTTCTTCAAGAACTCGTTCACGACCTGCTGGCTGTACGACAAACTCCACGTCTTGCAAGTGAACTTTGTCTGCATAACCAATTACAGTACCATAGTCTTTCGTTCTCCGAGATTTAATACTGAGACGACAGTTGTTGAGATTTCGATACACATCCACGGGCTGTCGCGATGTACTGAGTTCAGTCATGAGTATTCAGGTACTATTCTCGGTTTCGACTATACCCTGCGCTGTGACCTTCATTCTCTTCATTATGCGTCATACACAGATTAGTTGCCTCTGCCTCGGTCTCAGCTGTATCGGAATAGTCACAATCCCAGCAGTCGATTTCAAATTTCCCAATTTCTGGTTCAGTTACGTAAACAATGAACGTCTGACCATCCCATTTCGTATGAGAGCAGTCATATGGTTCTCCATTGATAATAGGTTTTGTTGGCTCACTGTCAGCGTATTCCATCTCTCTTGTTTCGAGGACTTCATTCGTATTCGAATCTCGGTACACTACTTCCCACTCCCGTGGTTCGGGTAGAGGTCGGTTTGTGTATTGGGCACCGAGTTCAACAAACTCGTATAAACCTTCATACTCGTACTTATGCAGAATATCCAACGCCACCGCAACATCATCCTTTGTAGGTTCTTGGTCATCAGGCCACACCGATTCACCGTACTTGCGGCATAAATCCGCGAAGCTATCCATGATAATCGAAATGTGGTCGACATCGCTTTCTTCATCAGCTACTACCCGAATTACTCTCATTACGGATTCAATATCTTCACGAGATTCTTCGGATAAGTAATCTTCGGACATAGTACAGTTTTCGTACTATAACATCTTAAAACCCACGAATTCGGTTGAATTTCGAGTTCACAATGATTGAGAATCAATAAGCCTGTGACAAAACTAATGATTATGTATCTGTATTATATTCAATAAATATGAATCGTCAGATACTACTACACACTATCGAGCTTTTCGCATTCCTGGCATTATTTGCCGTATATGGTCTCATCCTCGCTCCGTTTTATTATATAATTGAGTTTATCGAATTGACTCACATACTCGGATTATCTGCTATCATCGTGTGCTTGAATATCTTGTACGGAAGTCTCCGAACTTGGTGGAAATACCGCGGAGCATGTCTTCCTGAAGAAAACGCTCCACATCTTCATCAATACTTGGGGGAGTTATCTACAGAATTTAATACTACAAAGCCACGTTTAGTTATTCTGGAGACACCTGTTCCAAATGCGTATGCGACAGACGCGCTTCCTACCAAGCCTATTGTTATTCTTACAACAGGGCTTATTGATGTTACAAATGAACAAGAACTCCAAGCTGTGATTGCTCATGAAATATCACATATTAAGAGCTATGATGTTTTCTTCATGATGGTTATGGCGTCTCTCATTTCTGTTCTTCGCAGAGGTCATAATTTCACTCGCCAATTCGTTTTGGGTCCAGGTGGACCGATTGAGACCATCGTGTTTCTTGTTCCATTTCTCGTCACTCGAATTGCCCTTGTAATAGGTCACATTGTCTTCTTCACAGTCTCACGAGTCCGTGAGTTTGTTGCTGATAGAGATGCAGCAGAAGCAACTAGCCCATATGCAATGCAGTCCGCATTAGTTACTATCTCAAATCAGATGGCAGCACTCTCGGAACTCGAACGTCAGCGGTTCCCAGGAGATAAACCACTATGTATTATCCCTTTGGACGAACTCACATCCCGATTGTTCCAGACTCATCCAACTACGCAAAAAAGAATTGATAAACTTGAAAAGCTAAAATAATTCTCAAATAATTCACTTTTTGTGGAGTAAAATTATCAAATTTAGACCTGCCTTATATTATTCTAATCCGCTACTCGACCTCGGTCTGCATTATTCGTGGAAAACAAGATTATTGACTGTCTCTGCTTCAGACAACACGAGATAAGATGAGTAACTTTTTAAATCCGAACATGCTTGTAGCGAGTAGATACCTATGCCGCCATATGCTCCAGGTAAACGAGTAGATTTAACCGATAATGACGATGAAACGATTAATTCAGACACATTCAAATCGTTTATTTGGCGTCGACGCGGTGATAGTAATGAGTATGAACGAGGTCAACTAATCGTAGTCTTCCATTCAACAGGCGCATACACATATGATGTCCCGCAACCTGTGTTCGAAGCTATGGCAGAGAGGGCATATTTCCCAGATAAGTACAATCGCACACCATTCGAGTGGTATGACGACGAAATTGTAAACTGGGTTCCTGATGAAAAGGCAGAAGGTGATGGTCCACTGTATCACGATAGATTCATGTTCGGCCAAAGTGATTCTTGATTCATGATTTTAAGTCCGAGCGCGAACCTCGAATCATAAATGCCTGGTGATAAGCTGTTTCTTTGAATGTTGGGTCTTCATGGTCATGACTATATATACTTAGGTCAAGCTTGTCGCACACTGATTTACCGAGTTGGTGTTCAATTTGTGCAAGTATGTCGTAACAAATATCACCCCATTGCTCCCTGTACTGTGGTTTGAATCGAATTAGAACGTCAATATCTGATGATTCTTTAACTGTTCTTTGTGGGTCAGTTCGACTTCCGAAAATTGCAGCAGCTTGAATCCCACCATACTGATTAACAACATGCGCTAAAGCAGCAACGATACGGGGATGAATATTTATTGACTCGACATCGTTCAGAGATATATTATAAATATCAAACAGAACTCGTGTTGATTCGGATATTGACTGTTCTTCCCCACTCATTACGCAAACACACTAAACACAAGACTATTATCTTTTCCATTCAAATGGTGGCGTAATGAGACGCAAACGAGACCTCATTGAGGAACGTATCTTTGAGCATGAAGAGTTCCAAGTTCATGGTAAAGTTTACGACGTTATACTCTATGAAAAGTATAGTCGAAAGACGAAAAATAAGTATGCTGTAGAACTTGTCCTCCAAGATGAACGCACAGGTGAATCCTACTCATATACAGACACTATCTCTAAAAGAAAAATTGGGTCGACTACGAAGCGAAATACCCTATTTGACAGAATATTACGCCGTGCCCCCAACCGACATGCGAACTCATATGAATCACTCTATGATTTCGTTATTGCTTCTGTGATTGAGGCGACTCGGGAAGCACGTGATGAACGAAATCAGAAGCTGGAAGAACCACGGAGTCAGTCCCCTGAAGCTCAGGCAGAAACAGCCTTCGAGAGCTTGGAAGAAATGTGACTCACGGCCATGTATCATCTGATAGAGGAACATCTCGCGTTATATGAAACTTATCCTTCGATTTTGCCTTCTGTATCTTGCTCTGTCGATTATCTTCAACTTCCATTCCACTAAACGTGTACTCTACGGTTTTAGATTCAATTGGGTCCCTCGTCGTGCTACTAATTGGAGCAATCGATATGCGTTCCTTTTCGTAATTTATTTCTAGTAATAATCCTCCACGAAGAATATCACGTTTTCCTGCCATCTTGAAATGCGAATCGTGTGGTAACAAATCTCCCGTTGATTCAAGACCTACTGTATCAAGTTGAATCGCCTTTCGAAGAATAGCATCTCCCGCCTCATTATCAAAGGCGACAGCCACAAGTTGTTGTCCATTATTATATACGCGGAACGGCAGTCGTGTCATATCAGAATGACATGTACCGCGTGGTAAATATCTATCTATTTTCATAGAGCAGTTCACGAAATACTTTTCTGTTCACCACTGTAACAGAATACTATGACAAATACTGAAGCAGAATCCATAATAGTCGAAGTCGTTGGAGCAGGATTTGTAGAGCAGGAAAACGGCGTATCGACGTTCTCTGTTATTGAACGAGAGTACAAGTTCAAAGACCCTATTGAGTTCGGTCGATTTCTGGGACCAGGATATATCCTTACGAGTGTTGACCTAAAAGAATCTGATATTGATGTCCCACAATCTGCAGTACCAACATGGTCTGTGAGACACATTCAGAATGGTTCTGCAGACTTGTTTATTAACTGGGCTGAAGAGTTTTCTGAACATACAATCAATCAAAAAAATTTAACAATCAGTGAGATTCTTATATACTGGCTAGAACGGACAGGAGATAGCACAATTCGAGAAGCTGTTTTCGCTCATATGGACGACCTCTGAATTTCTACTCAAAGACTATCTTTTATTATATATTTTTAATTCTAATATCTATATCTTATTTCGATTATCGGAATGATATTTCGACACACAAATTTATAGACCCGTGTTACTATGAATATCGTAGATGGCTGCCTACATCGCACTAGAAAATGGAACGATAATCGAAGGGCAGTGTCGGTCTCCAGGCTATGCAAGAGGGGAGTTGGTTTTCACAACAGCATACACTGGATATGAAGAGAGTTTGACCGACCCGTCCTATACATCACAGATACTAACATTCGCATATCCACTCATCGGAAATTACGGAGTACGTGAAGACCGATTCGAATCTAATACTATCCATCCTGAAGCCGTACTTGCACGAGAATTTGATGACAGCGTACAAACTTGGCTCAGTCGCGAAGACGTGCCTGCTATAGATACTCTCGATACGCGTGCTATTGTCAGACTAATCCGAGAAGAAGGCGCGATGGAGTGTGGAATTGCTGCTGGACCTGATGTAACTCCAGAGGATGCTATCTCCGAACTGGATGAGTGCACACCTATTGAAGAGCAGTCCGACATTGCAGAAACAGCATCACGTAGCTCCAGAATGCAGTTCGGAGATGGAACAGGTCCAAAAGTATGCCTCGTTGACTGTGGAGCAAAGCAGAGTATTATTACATCACTAGTAGACAGAGGAGCTACAGTTTACACGTTCCCGTATGATTCATCAATTGAGTCAATTGCTAAGCATGACCCAGACCTATTATTCATCTCGAACGGACCTGGAAATCCCGAACAGTTTAAACAGGCACAACGAATTGTTAGTTGGTTCACTGGCGAGGTTCCTATTACAGGCATTTGCTTAGGTCAGCAAGTAATTGCCCTAGCATTAGGTGGGGAAACGGAGAAATTGCCATTCGGGCATAGAGGTGTAAATCAGCCTGTTCAAGACCTAAGAACAGAACAGGTTTTCATGACGACGCAGAACCACGGATATAATGTGAGTGAGTGTGATGACCTAGAGATAACTCAGGTTAACGTGAACGACGGCACTGCGGAAGCGCTCGCCTCTGATGAACTATGTATCCATACTCGGCAATATCATCCTGAGGCACGCCCAGGCCCCCGTGACTCACTCGATTTCTTCAGTAAAGTATTGAACCTAGCGACACAGCCGTGAAGTGACACGAAGATAATAATGTAACTTTTTAAACCTCTAATTCATAATATACTGCATGAATCGTCGTGACTTCCTTTTTGCAAGTGCGTCATCCGTGCCACTGTTAGCAGGCTGTATCGATACTGAGAATGAATCACCACCAATTGATTCAGAAGCGCCAATTGAACTCCAACACTCTGTAGAGGTTCTACAACCCGACCTCCGTTCGGATGAAGAGCCACTTACTCTTGAACTGACACTGGAAAACGTTGGTGAAGAACCATTAAATTATGAAGAACGGCGAAGTGCGTTGTTCTGGTTTGAACGAACAGGTGATGGGAACTTTATCTTATCTCCACATGACACGCTCTACAATGATGAGCCAATATTCGAGTATAATACAGATACTGACTATTGGGTCCTCGATGAACACGGGGACGGCATGGATGATGATTATCAGGTCGGTACATTAGAGCCTGGTGAGACAGACACAGAAATATTGTGGGTTGTGACGCCGTACAATGCAAATCCTCCAGAGGACACACCTGAGGAACTACGCTTCACGGAAGAGTTCACCATCTCCAAGACAGATACAGATGGTTTGGAAGACGGAGAAGACGAATCATGGGAGCTTTCTTTGACCCGTGAAGATGAGAATAATTTCCGCGTCGGCAGTGACTGACTGGCAACACTACTCAGAGATGCAATTCACCATAGTCAACAAGGACAGGCGTCACTTGTCTTTCAATGAACCCAAATTCCTCCGTGTTTCGTAACTGCACGTTGAGACCATACTCTTGGAAGACCTCGTGAACAGTGTCAAGTTGGTGTTCGCTCATTGAACCAATTCCATGAGCTCGTTCTTGAATGTTGAAATAGTAGGCGTCATTGCTGTAAAGAGTTGGGACCAGTAGTGAACCAATCTCCGTGTTCTTGTACTGCTGCCATACCTCGGCTTCCCGCTGGCTTTGCAGCGGGTTCCCAGTTTTGAGTACCGCGTTTCCACTCGGCATTTCATACACTAATCGACTGCTTTTTGAGATAAGATTCAAGTTTTCACGAAAGTACTGCTCAAGTGCAACGCTAGCATCTCGGGAAGTTGTATCCGATATGCCTTGTTCTGAAAGATGTGAATTAAGCTGTTGAATAAACTGTTGGTCGCTCGGATTCAACTGGTTTTTCATTAACTAATAATTAGTACGGATGGAATGTTCAAATGTATTCCGAACAGCATTTAATCGAGTGTGAATCGGTCATATGGGAGGGCACTATAAAACTCCGCCAGTTCGGATGTGAGATTAGTTACAAACGCCCCAAACTGCTCTCCTGATGTATTAATTCGCTGAAGTCGTACGTGTGGACGGTGGTCATTTCCTGAGAATGCTCCGTCCCCAGTATCCGTATACACGCGGATACCGCTATACGAGGACGCAACATCATGAACAATCTCATCAAATTTTCGGTGCCTAGTATCTATCACTTTGTCATGCTGCTTTTGTAATTCTCTCATGTCTTGGTTCTCACTCCCATCACCATACAATCGGCGGAGTTTTTCATGAGTAGGTGCTCTATCTCCAAGCGTTTCAAATCGAATTGCAGAGTATTTACCAGGTTTGAACACATCTTCGGCAGTCAGTGCATGTATATCAACAGGAATACTCGACGGATGTTTGTGGTCTGCATGTGGGACGCGAAAGTCAAGGCTCGCTTCGCCGTGTGACTGACTATAATTAAACCATGCACTAACATCGGCACCCGCGCGGCTTGGCGTCAGTTGATTAAGTTTCTGCTTAGCAGCACGGATATTCTCCTCTGCGGAAGAACTAATCGGAATTGACTCAAAATCCGTATCTCGCATAGTAAATAGTCATGTAGAGTGTACTATATATCTACTGATATTAATCAGAAGGTCAACTCTATGGTATTATTGAAAAACGCTCCTTTCAGATTTGAGTCGTGTCTACTCGGACGACAGTCGCTTGAGCGTACTCTCAAACCATCTTGCCATTTCCTGTCGGCGCATCTGTACACTCCCATACCGTCTATCGATGTTGAATTTATTAACCTCTTTATCGACGATATATCCGATGAAGTCAATAGGGTTAAGTGGACCAAACACAGTTTCTAATTGCTCCCAATTATCAAGTGCTACATGGGCATTGAACCCATATTCTCGCCAGAAGCGTGGTGGATGACTACCATGTTCTTTCGTAGAATGACTACCCACTGTGATATGTGTAACCTCGTGAACCAAAATCGCAAGAATACGCTCGGGAGATTTGTGATTAAATGACTTCTTATCTGCGCTGAACGCTACTGGTGTGTTCCGACTCCGTCGTGGCCCACACGTTGCGTAGTACGGACCCGAAGCGCGATTGTATGTGTAGTCGACCTGGTCTTCTGCTACAGGATATATCGCATCATCATGATACGGGTGTTCAGGTTTGATGGTGTTCAAAACTGTGCAGAACGCCCGATTTATATCATCATGTGAAAGAGAACCGTATGGTATGATTTCTTCTGAACGTGTACTCGATTGTGGATTATGGGCGGCGCGAGCCATGTTTCTCTGTATACTACAGCAGTATTTAAACATTCCTTTTTGGACCGACACTACATCGAATTCTTTATTAGGATAATTCTCGTGACTCTGTAATATGACCACATATATTCACAATACTTGGGCTTCCTTACGGTCTGAAGGGATTCCGTATCAAAAACTAGTCTTCTGCCTGTATCCAAAGTACGGACCGTATGGCAACTCTGAACACCAAGAAACCATACGAGAAGCAATAGATAGTGAATTCGAGCGATTCGACGAAGAACATCATGGTCGAGAACGACGCTTCATTCTTGAAGTCCAAGATGATACTGGGGAAATTGTATGTGAACTTGATTCAACAATAGTCATCACGCCAGATAAGGAAAAACAACTCAAAGTAACGCGAGAACTGTTCGAGAAGCTTCGAAATGAAGCACCAGAGACGTTCTCCGTAACCCGTAGCTAGCATAAACCTATTTCCATATAACTCAATGAGAATCGTGAGAATTAAGTACCCATGCTTTGAATTGTAGTGTATGCGCGACGACGAAGACACGCCTGTGGGAAAGGCTACGTGTCGGAGCTGCGATGAGCACACCAACCTCTATATTACTGAGCAGGGTTTGCGATGTAATTCCTGCCGAACAAATGAGGTTACTTCAGGGAGACCAACATACACACCCTCACTTCGTGACTGGGAAGATACAAGAGGTCAAGAAATGGCTGAAAATGCTGACAAATTCATAGAGAGTTTAGCCGATATTGGATTCGATGTTGAACTACAAGATGGGTCAACATATGAAATGGATAAAATGGATGCTCATGCCGTTATGATGAAATATGGTGATGAATGGGAAAAGTTTCTCTCGGCGCTCGCGAGAAAGGTTGCAGAGCACTTTGAAAAGGAAACAGAGCCCACAAAATTCACAGAGTATGCACCATGGGGTTCGAGTGGCCATGATGACTCACAGAGCCACTACGAGACTCATGCAGAACTAGCACCTATAGTTGCATATAGTGACCTTCGAAGTGCAAAGATGCAATTAGGGTTAATGGCATTAAGTGACCCCGACGAAGAAAGCCCATCTGTGATTGGGCTTGGAGACAACGAGATTCACCAGTATACGGAGAACGGGCGAATTACTATCGAGTACACGAACACGGAGGATGATGATACATGAGTGTAATTTTTGGAGATGCACAGTCGCTGCACAAACATTTGTTGAAGTTCGCTGCTCGCTCAGGTAAGCAGGTTCAACACGGTAGTGAGACGTATACAATCCACCACACGCAGTTTGGATTGTATGATGTTCAAGAGGCGTTCACGACGGTTCTCGAACAAACCGAGAGTGACCCCCGAGTAGACCGTGAATTCCAGACCGAAGCCGAAAGTGCATTGGAAGACTCGTATGTCTCGTTGGATAGTGACCTCCAGCATCACTACCTCCGACGAGAGTACATCGAACCGCGAGACTTCTGGAGTGCAGCGTCAGATTATCGACAAGCACTGCTCTCAGAAGAGAATGACGAGCTGCCTAACTTGAACGTAGTTCAGCCATCAGCTAAATCCCGAGAAGAAGCCGTGGCAGAGGTCTTTTCTCTAATGCATGCGGATGCAGCAGGCATGGACGCGTTTCTTCCATTCAATTCACCCTATAGCTGTGATGACGAAGATGACAAGAAGCCAGATGAATGCGTATCTGTTGATGAAGCAGCCTTTGCACTTCGAGATACTGCACATAGTCTTCACGGCCCGTCTGTACTCACTCGGCCAGACCCCTCTTTACATACCACTCGCGTATTGTATGAATTATATGATGAGTATGGAATGAAACATAACGTACGGCACATCTACGGTGTGTTAGTCTCCCATCTTCGCCCGCGGTTCTACGAACCTGATGACGCCGATACACGGCGATTCCAGCGTTCGATTGGTAGGTCGATGATGGGGGAAGGAGACGCCACAGAGAAATGGACTAGCAACAAAGAGCCACCGTTGGACAGCTTGGACTCGTACGACCAAATAAATTGATGCAATTATGACGCTTCCGTTCTGACTTTAGATTTCTGTTTGAGATTCGTCCGCCACTGAACGTAGATTGCCGTTGTCTGGTCGTCAAAAGAGACAGTATGTAAATCTAGTGAGGATGCTCCGTAAAATTTTCGAAGATAATTAAGAATGTCATTTTCAGTCATATTAGAATCATGAGTTACAACGTGCGATATTTCATCATTCCCGCGTTTTGTAAGAACGCCAGAACTCCATGCAAACAGGTTGATAGCACTTCTGAGTCGAGGATGTGTATGCCAGGGGGGATTCGCGTAGGAGGTTATCACATCATAAGCTTCCCAATGATTCCGTGCCGTGTACGGGTCCATCAATTTCTGAAGGTTCCGTTTTGCTTCTGCAATACTCTCAGACTCTGTAGGATATTGCTCATCCGTCTGAACAGGTATTTGTTTCACTTCTGATGCTGTATCTAGTGTTTCATTTTTTGGAACAAAGCGAACAAGATGGGTATAGACTATTCCTTTGAGATACATTTTAGTTGTTGTTATCTTATATTATATCAGTTAATCTATATAATTATTCCAAAGCAAATCTGGAACCATTACTTATTAGTCGAATCCACTCAACCACATAGACATATGAAAAATACGTATGTTCTCATGGTGGAATTAGAGCAGAAAGAAACCTGCGAAGTCGGCGCATTAGGGGATGTAACGTTTAAACCAGGAATATATGGTTATGTAGGTAGTGCGAAGTCATCAGAATTCAAACGAGTTTCACGTCATATTAATGTCTCTCGTGAACAACGTGATGTACGGCATTGGCATATTGATTATTTAATCGGATTAGATACTGCAAATATCCAAGGTGCATTTACGACAACGACTGGTGGAGAATGCACTGTTGCACAGAGTATTTTACTGAAGTCGGTTCCTGAATTCGGCTGTTCAGACTGTGATTGCAATTCACACCTCTATTATGAAAAGACATCTGAACAATTCACATCAACGGTTCGAGATGGACTTGATGATTCTACAGTGGAGTTTAGATGGTTAGCGGCTGAAGAATTCAGATAAGGAGTTCATCCAACAATAACATACCGTTTCTGTTCATTATCTTCCGCTTCGTTCACCTTGTCACCAAATTTTTTCATTTTTATACCGACGTTTGAGCTATTAGCTGCTCTTATTGCCGACTTGAGAATGTTATCTGGTGATTCAACAGACTCTACAAATTCAATCTCATATATCCGCCCAGGCTTCCTAGTTTCAAGGTCGAATCGTCGATAGATACTGACACGGCTATCACCATTAAGGTTAGATGCGTTGAACAAAGCTATATCTCCCTGACCTCCAAATTCGGTTCCGTTGTAAAATTCACCCATGGTAGTATATACATCATACAACCCTAAACAATCTAGCCTTCGGCTACTTTTTGTCTGCTATATTCTTATCCACAACGCTATTTGCTCTCTCAGACTTGCATCTCTTCGGTTGCTGGAATTGCCCACGCTTCTTTTATGCCAATACGCTTTCCTCTTACGTCAAACATCGCCCCACACTCTGAACAGGTTTCTCCACCATGAGTATTATCAACACGGGCACTGTGCCCACAGCGAGAAATATTTTGTTCTCGCGTGAAGCGGGTTGAAAGCCGTTCACCACACATTGGACACTCATGAGCGATTATTTGCCCCTTATTCGCATAGCGATTCGTTCCATGGATAGGTACGGCTTCATCCACAGAAAACTTACTAGAGCACTCTGAACACTGCATATACAAACTATCTACGCACGACAAATAAAAGGTTTTGATTTCGATATGACAATGGAATTAGCCTATGTTATGCCTTAACATGGAAAGCTATTTAGCGTCGGAATGCTTATAACTCTAGTGATGCGACTGTCAAGTTGCTCCCTCGGCGTGCAAGGTGGCTCCATACTTGACAGTACGCTCTTTAGTGTATCGAATATTCTAACATATACATAAACCACCACGGAACACCCACCAGGGCTGGAATGAAACGCCCTGCAGGGTGGAACTGGTGGATGTTGGAATAAAACAGCACTCAGGAAGGTGGCAAACGAATCGCTCGCAAAACAGACACCAAAACAAAGGTGAACGAGGTTGCGTCTGCCTCGGTGTGACGGACGTTTAAAACCCGAGCGTCCTACACACTATTCAGACGCCATATAGAACCCAAGGCCACACGGGTTTTCTAGATGACTTATTCGGAGAAAATTAATAAAGAGTTACATCCATTGCATGAGGTATGACAAATTGGTTCGGGGAGATTAAACGAACTCTCTGGGATGACCGTCTCAAAATGTACGGGCTAGGAATATACGATTCACTTCGATGGGCTGGGAAATTCATACTCGTTGTTTTCGGCACGCCACTTGCACTTGGTCTTGGAATTTTCGCCCTTGGAATTGCTGTTCTTTTTTCATGGCTCGTTTTCGTGTATGGCTCATGCTACACACTGATTTTCCGACGAGATATTCTGGAGGAGAAAACGGATGACGCTGCGAATAAAATCCGAGAGAACAACGATTAACACGTTGTACTTGTTGTTGTACAACTCGCACTGGCACTAGTTGCTGCGGTTGTCGCTGCAGTTGTTGCTGCGGCATCCCCGCTAGTATCGTGTGATGTAGGCTCTTGATGGTAATCACATTGCATCCAGACGAACGGTGCGGCACCATCATCTCCCGTATCCATCTGTTTCAATTCTTTAATCATTTGCTTAGCGCCCGTATCTTCTTCAGCATACTTTTCCGCGTGAAACTGACTCATACCCATCTTCTCACAGTATTCAACGCCATCCTCTGGATGACAATGAAACTCAAAATACCGAACATGGAATGAGTCAAATGTACGTACAAGGTCAGGTAGAATCTCACAGACTGCCATCGTTCCATCTGGAAGCGTTGCAGCCTCAAATTCTAAGGTTGCTGTTAAAATCGGTTCGCCATCAGTATGAGTATTAACTTCAGTTACATCCGTGATAGCTATCTCAGAATGAACGTCCTCATGTCCAACATCGAACGATGTATCTGGATATGGGTTTTCATTACTCTCATCTTCTGCATTTGAATTTGATGATTCACCAACGGCCAAAATCAACAGGACAGCAGCAATACCCACGACACCGAGAAGGATTGCTGTTAAAATTGCTATTTGCATAAACAAACAGTATGACGCAAGAGAATTAAATATTTCGAATGTTTTCAACTGTAGGGTGCCTTGTCAACGAAACGAGGCATCTGTGTAGGATACACTTGAAGTGAAGGGAGCAAGTATTAAGACTGATAACTTTCACACTAATGCATAGTGAAGTGGATATATAATCAAGTGGCTTCATCTTGGGTTCGGCGTCGAGAATCACAAATAGACCCACCAGAAGCCCGCGTCTCTACATCTGAAGTCCCGTGGTCTGTGAACAAAAAATACAGTGGTTGGGTAGGGTACGACGCACCACCATATCCATCAATTCCAACTAGCCATGTTGACACACCTGTTGTATTCATTCATGGAAACGGTCGAACGGCGGATGATTGGGAAAATAATGCTCATGAGTTCCAACAAAGAGGGTACGGCAGTACAGACATTTGGGCAATAACATTCAAACATGCCGCATCGACACATGATGAAATGGCTACTCAATTAGACGACTTCATTTCAAACGTTCGCCAATATACCGATTCGTCTCAAGTCGATGTTGTAGCACATAGCCTAGGAGTGACGGGAGTTCGTCATTGGTTGGCAGTCTGTCAACGGTATGACTGGGTTCGGAAATTCATAGGTATCGCAGGGGCGAATCATGGCATCCCTGCGCTTTCTGTAATTAACGGGAGCAACTTGGACGACCGTTGGAAATCTATACTCAACTATCTGCGTCCACCACATACTGATGAGAACACTCCACTTCAGAAGCTAAATGAAAACGAGACGCCAGGCGACGTAGATTACTATACTCTGTATGGGACCTTCGACCGATACTTTATCGGAAATCTCAAAAGCCCCTGCCTTAAGGGAGCGGAGCAAAATATTCGATTATCGTTGACCCATGATGGCGTTCAGAAAAACCCACGTGCTATCGATAAAATTTATAGCTTACTGGCAAAACAACAAGATGAATTATAACATCCGTTACAGATAGTATAGCTATGACAGAGTCAAATAATGAGGTGGTAAGAGCATTTCGTGGTATCTCAGTACGATTAGCGAAGCGATATTTAGAGAATCTTGGAGGAGAATGGCAAGACAAAAACGAGGCTATTGTTGGGTCAGGGTGGCAAGCTACGTTCGAAGAACAAACTGTTCAAATTGGTCCGACACTTGAGTTAACAGAAATCAAAATTACGTTTAGCGGAGACGAATCAGCACTGACGGAAATCATGGAAAAGTTTGAGCAGAAGGCTATGAGGGCTGGCGGATAGTTCATTATGGGTAGAAATCACTCAAATTTCTAGATTTAAGGGGATATATTTATATGGTTACAATCATTTGATTAACATGCAATGGTAGAAGGCGAAGTTACGTTTTTCCACGACGAAGGTGGATACGGATTTATTGACACAGGTGAAGAGGACGAAGATGACGTGTATTTCCACATGGCCAACATTGAAGGCCCAGACCTAGAAGAAGGTCAGCACGTTTCCTTTGAAGTAGAAGACGCCGAGCGAGGTCCACGAGCAGTGAATCTCGAACGGCTTGATGATGAAGAAGACGAAGAATAAATTCTCCTGTAATACGGATACGACTCTTGCAAAAGAGTCAGAAACCAGACTTAGTAGCGAATAGTATCAAGCTATTTAACACAATCGAGTTTGTACAATAACAGAATTTTTCGAGATACTATACTCCTCAGGAAAGGAAGCACGACTCATCAGGTGCGTACATGAAATGAATTCGTGTTCCTGCAATCGAATGTCCGATAATATAGGCACTATACAATGGTGCAACAAGTAATCGAGCTGGAAGACGCATCTCTGACCACAATGATTCAATCCGCTTTGCGCGTACGGCAGTTGCTGAATTTGTCTTCCCTGGCGGAATCTCTTCGGTTACTGTTGCTGGAACACGTTCTGGGTCGAATAAGAGCCGAACAGATTGTCCACGAATACATCGATATGCAAACAAGAAACCATACAACCAGCAAACAAGGAGTCGAATATGAAATTCAAACCCTGATTGTGATGACATCCCACTGTGGAGACCTGCACCGTTTGTTCGATGCGAATCTGCAACAACGATGTTGTTCATATAACGGACTAGCATACCAAATATAATAAATACACCGAATCCAACTCAGATTAACAGCCTCGTCCACACAGAAATCCAGAGCTCCGTATTTTATACGATTCAAAGAGAAAGTCTTAACTGATTGAAGAGGTCAGTATACTGTATGTCGCTCGACCTTAGAGTCCAACCTGCAAAAACAGATGATGGTCGACTCGCTATGTATTTTTCCATCACAAACCTTAAGGATGAACCCATCACACTAACTAGCCCTGAATCATCATTCAATCCACAGATTCAGGATTCTGATGGGAATACATACACACCAAGCATTGGCTATGCAGCTGTAGTTACATATCTCACAATTCAACCAAAGAAAAGTTTTGTAACCAGCCGTACGTACGAATCTGTTGAACAACTCCAAAACGAATGGGATGATAAATTAGACTTTTTAAACTCTATAAACGAATCGGAAGAAAAGTACGTAATCCATGACCCACAAAGACGTGGAGACCTTCCCAAGAACGCCAACGTGTATTGCTACCCCGCAGTTGATATTCGATGGAAACGGGAGTTGACCGTTACGTTTTCAATCACTTACGATGAGACATCATACACAGATTCGATAACATTCCAACCTTGTGAGGTCGAGGCGTATGACTTTGAAGAGTTTACATCGGATTTTGATGTTGATGAAGATGCAGAAGTCGGCCCGTTCTAACGGGTATATTTTTATGTGTAGTATCTCTATACACTGTTATGATAAAGCAAGTAATAGCTGTTCGAACGGATTTAGGTATGAGTGTTGGGAAAACCTCAGCTCAAGTCGCACATGCATCACTAAATGCTGCAGACCGTGCTGAGGATGAGCTTCTTAACAAATGGAAAGATGCAGGAGCACCAAAAATTATTGTTAAAGTATCTTCTGAAGCAGAACTCCGAGACCTAGCTGAGGATGCTGAGAATAGAAATCTACCTCATTCTGTTACTATGGACCAAGGTCGAACAGAACTTGAACCTGGAACAGCTACGACCTTTGGGATTGGTCCCGCACCCAATGCAGACATCGACGAAGTCACAGGAGATTTATCCCTCTTATAAAATTCCGAATTCATACAATTTAAACTTAAGAGTATCAGTTTGCAATCTAATTCGGAAAAGTTATTTCTCGTATTAAATACTCTATGTTAGTAGAGTGACAGGTAGGTTTCAGAATTTAGCTTCTATCGCTAAGCAGAGAGTAGCGATTGACACTCGCTCTTTAGCAGTCTTTCGTATCTTAGTCGGTTTGCTTATCCTGATTGATGTGGTTCTCAGGTCTCGAAATCTGGTTCTATTCTATACAGATTATGGCCTCACACCAAGACATCTGATGCGAGAAGAGGTACCTGGCAGTGCCTTTTCGTTCCACTTCATTTCTGGAGAGCCAGAGGTAATCTTGCTATTGTTTGTACTCCAGACTATATTTGCAATTCAGCTTATTATTGGCTATAAAACGCGAGTTGCGATGTTCATTTGTTTTCTATTTATTATATCTGTTGACTATCGAAATGTCTATATTACTAGTTACGCCGATACGATTTTTCGCTTACTCCTCTTCTGGGCTCTATTCTTACCATTAGGAGAACGGTGGTCAATCGATGCTCGCCGTAGGGAAAGAGAGCCACAGGACACTATTGCTAGCTTAGCATCTCTCTTCATTCTACTTCAGATGATTCTCATGTACTTCGTGAATGGATGGCATAAAACAGAATACCATGAGTATTGGATGTCTGGAGAAGCAATGATTCTCCTTCTTCACTACGAAAGGGTCACATTTTTTCTCGCCGAGTATCTTCTTTACTTACCGTCCACCCTTATCCAGCTTGGAGGAATCGTCTGGTATGGTTTATTAATCTTCTCAGGGATACTTATCTTAGTAATCGGTCGCACTCGGTACTGTCTCGCATTGATGTTCATCAGCGTTCATTTAACACTCGGTGTTTCTGTTCGTATCGGTGCATTCAGTTTTGTCTGTATCACAGGACTCATTCTGTTCTTCCAGAAAGAGTTCTGGCAGGACCTGGCGAATATAACGCCAAGTGAGTTTATATCTGTGCAAAGTATATGTAGCAAATCACTCGAAATTATAGATAAAGACCTTCAGGCAATTGAATCCTGCTTGGGGACTATTTTGGTACCATTCCGAACAATTTATACTGCTTTAAACACGGTTGAAAATTACTCTACTCCAATAAAAACATGTGCATCTATTCTGCTCATTTGCTTTCTTCTTCTTGCGGGTATCTACATGATAATACCGAACGTACAAACTACAGGGATACTTCTAGATGAGGATGAGCCAGTGGTGTTGCAGAATCAAACAGAGTCTGTACAGGAAACATTCCGTCTGCAACAACCATCATGGAGCTTTTTCACTAGCCCGAGGCATGGTGAAGTGTATTATGTGATGGCAGGTGAAACAAAAACAGGTGACAAAGTAGACTTATTAAACGACCGTAACCTTACACTTGATAGGCCATACGAGGGTAACTTTGAACAGCAGTTTGAAACCTATCGTCATCGATTCTATTTCGGAAGTGTCCCTCAGCGTTCAGAGATGTATGAATATAGTGGCACACAAAAAGTACTAGCGGAGTTCTATTGCCAGGAAGGGGTACCGAACAAAGGTGATGAACTCAAACATATTAACTTCTACCATATAGACGAGCAACGCACGCTCGAAACTGTTGGGAACCCAGACGACTATAATAGGACAGCAGGTATTTTTGCGAAATTCCCATGTGATAGGGAAGATGAACCTACAGAGATTCTCGACAACATCGAGAATAAAACACATATTGACGATTACGAAGATTTTACTCCGCTTGACAATCAAGAGTGAATCAGTACTGCCCTTCGAAATTTGTTCCAACTTCTTTAGCGTAATATATTCCTTCACCAACCCCACCAAGTAATTCTCCTGCCCCATACGAGCCACCCAGGTACAGTTCGTATACTGTTTCTCCATCCTGTGTTTTGTCAGTGTGCACTAATTCTATATCCACAATCCCATTTGGTTTCCGACCACGACACGCACTTCGGATGCTTCTGGCAATTGATTCGGGAGCAGTTAGAACAACTACTTGGTTGCAACGGTCATCGTGCGACCCTGTTTTCTCTAAATCGATAAACTCTATGTCGATACGGTCATAAACATCTTTGTTATATAGGTCTGTAACGCTCATTGTATATATCGAAACAGTCGTGAACCTTAATAGGTTCGATTCAGGTTGACAAGAACATGTAGTCATACAATAGCGTATCACAAATGCTCAGATGTGTTTGTCTGAAATTATTTGTGAGCTTTCACCTTCCGTTAATTACTTTCTTCTCTTTTTGTCGTTATGTCGGTGGAAAGACCCTGAGCTAAATTGATGTCTTTAGAGTTGTTCACAGTCCACGCAGTACGGTCTGTAACAGCTTCGATAACACTACGGGCACTTGGGAAACCTGCACCACTCTTCTTTACACCACCGAATGGCAGTTGAACCTCTGCACCTATGCATGGGAGGTTCGCATACGCCAATCCAATCTCGGCATGGTCACGGAAATAATTCAGTTCACGGTAATTTTCACTTATTATGCTCCCTGAGAGACCGTAATCCGTATCATTGTGAATCTCCAAACCACGCTCAATGTCACCCTCATAACGAATCAGTGCTACATGTGGTCCAAAGGTCTCCTCATTGAGGAGTTGTATATCACTATCGTACTCATCGATTTCATAAATAAATGGACCAACCCAATGGCCATCACTGAATTCATCGTCAACTTCGACAGATTCACGGTCTAAAAGCACAGTCGTGTTTGTATCACTCCGAGCGAGCTCATTGTATTCTGTCACCTTCTCATACTGTTGAGAACTTGCAAGTGGACCCATAAACGTCGCTTCATCAAGTGGGTCCCCAACTCGAACTTGCTCAGCGAGGTCTACAAACAAATCTCTGAACTCATCATATACTGAGTCATGGACAATAAGACGCTCCGTGGAGACACATCTCTGCCCTGTTGTTTTGAAACTCGCCATGACTGCACTATGGAGTGCAATATCTAAATCACAGTCGTCTGTAATTACCATTCCATTCTTACCACCCATCTCACAAATGTTGCTCCTACCAGGAGTTCCACCAACAACTTCATCAACAAACCATCCAACCTCTGCGGACCCAGTAAACTGGATGACGTTCACGCGGTCGTCACGGACGATAGACTCACCCACAGGTTCACCTTCTCCGTGAACCATATTGAATACGCCATCGGGGATACCACTATCATCAAACATTTGTGCTATTTCATGCCCACATACAGGCGTATATTCTGAGGGTTTCCAGACTACAGTATTCCCTTCAACAAGAGAGACGGCAATCTGCCAGAACGGAATAGCTATCGGAAAATTCCATGGCGTAATGCATCCAATGACTCCTTTTGGTTTCCGCCGCATATACGAGTCCTTCGAAGCAATTTCACTTGGAACAATATCTCCTCGTGGTCGACGTGAATCACTTGCAGCCCATTCAACCATATGATATGCTTCAACCACGTCAGCTCGACCCTCACTGATTTCTTTACCACACTCACGAGTGACCAGTTGACCGAGTTCATCTGTTCGCTCCCGAAGCTCCATGTATATGTCCCAAAGATATTCAGCACGGTCGATATGGGACTGCTGACTCCACTCATCAAACGCGTCTTCAGCAGCTGTAACAGCTTCATCAACAAGCTCTGGCGTAGCTGAGGAACACTGACCCACAGTATCACCTGTCGCGGGATTTTGACTCGTTATTGTTTCCTCCGTTGTTATCCACTCACCATTTACATAATTTGGATATATGTCTACCATCATTTACGACGTAGGAACAGTGAATAAAAACAACTTCGCCGTTCCACGTTCGGTTCTTGCATGATTGGGTGTACATATAAAGAATAAGTAACACTATTAACATATGTATCTGTACCTTCATCCATGACAGTTGATAACATGCTCCGCGCATATATCAAATTTGATGCCAGTGTCCATTATAATGACCATCAAGAGCCGATTTCAGCTGCTATTGGGTATCATATTCGACTTGAAGGGAAAGGGACTGTCGCCCGCGGCAATGAACATATTGGCAGTGAGTTTGAAGTCCACCAAGCCGAATATCATGCACTGCTTGAAGCCACATCTGTCGCGACGAACGTACTACCTTCAAACTGTAAAGTATACGTGTATGGGGATTCTCAGAATACAATCGATTGTGTCAACCCACGGTCAAAATCTTATCCATCGCAAAAACAGTCTCAACAGTACGTGAAAGAAACGCGGCGTAATCTTCGCTACTTCGATGAAATTGTAATGAAACGGATTCCCCGAACACTTAACGAAGAGGCTGATTCATTGGCCAGAGAGGGTCACATCCAATACTGAGGCTTATTTGGGGTAATCATCCAGTTGCTTTTGTTGTATCGACACATTGCCATCCTCATAGATTACAACGCCATAGTGTCCCAATACATCAGTTTCTGACTCTTCATGCAAGTCCACAAACGAGTTTAAAACATGGTGTTCTGCACCACCTGATTCATACGGGGGCAGCGCGGAAACCCACAGTTTTAACCGTGGGAGGAAGCGCGTCACTTCTGAATCCATCCACGCACTACAGCACGAACTGGGTTTCAAATCACAACATTCAAGTCCTCCGCAATCAAATATCGA
>LFCJ01000024.1_pt1 | contig 74233 bp, 70 predicted proteins | sample 643141 | NCBI WGS metagenome assembly LFCJ01 (sample SAMN03766243, study PRJNA286221) | soda lake metagenome | biome: soda lake; feature: Kulunda steppe; material: water; isolation source: sample B1-Br-g2 brine of Lake Bitter-1 | place: Russia: Kulunda steppe | collected 2010-07
TAACGGTGGCTGTGTTCCATCGCTGTCTGTTGATTAGGTACTGTATCTATGTAATAGTTTGTGCCCGCGTTGTCGGATTCATCCTCGGGGTCAAGCCCCGAGGTATTCTCCTTGACCGCCGATAAACGCCGAAAGCACCTCCTCGAGGCGAAAGATGACGCCGAGTTTTTTTTCCAATCGAGTTGCGCAGCAAGCGTACTGATGCCCACTTCTGAACCACTTCCTCCTACAAGATGTGATAATAGGTGGAAATGACTCTTTTCTACTATGTGTTCTCATATCACGCAAAAAATTTATAAAATCCTTTCATGATTTGAGACGGTACGACTGAAAGACAATATGTTTGGGGTCAAACACTCCTGATCGAGAACCTATACAATAGTTAGACGATTTTGTGATTGAAACCGTTGACACGGAAGGTGATGCCACCGACGGTATCGATGCGCTCGGGTAGGACGACGTGAACCCCGTTCCGCACATTCCTCGATGGTGGCAAGCACGAGGTGTAGAACTCTGAGTGGATGAAACCGATTCTCACCAGGATGATTAGATGGCGGCGTCAGTGCTTGAACACTGTGTGATACGTTGATTTCATCTGCGTCAGGAGGGTGTATCCATCGGAGGAGTCACCGTTCTCACGGTTCGTCTGATACGTAATGCTGCAATCTCTCGTTTCGTACCACCGTCCCTCGAGAGCGCGGGTCGGAAACTACTAACAAGAAAATATATACTGTTGTGGTTAGACCTCTTGATAAAACAGGGTCTCAGCGGTGGTTTATCCCCCATCGTTCGACTCGAGTCTCCGAGGACCCGCCTGACACAATGACTGTCTTCGATTTCGCCCTTCCCAACGGTATGCATTTTTTATTTAGTGAGTATCGACTGAATCTGCCTCGAGTCGAGGTGTGTCAATGAACGCATCGGTGACTGAGAACGCGAGGCGCGTTGGGGCTCGAGTTCGGGAGAATTTCCGTGAGAGTATCGAGATCGATATGCGGTCGTTGGCGCTGTTTCGGATGCTCCTTGGTGTGCTCGTGGTGGCTGACGTCCTCTCACGGTCGCGGAACTTCTGGTTTTATTATGCCGGTGAGGGGGCGGTGCCCCAGTCGCTGGCGATTGAGGCGGCTCCGTCGTCGGCATTTTCACTGTTTCATTTCGTGAGCGAGCCCTGGCAGTTTGCGGTGTTGTTTGGACTACACGTCCTGTTTGGGATTCAGTTGATCGTTGGCTACAAGACACGGCTTGCGACGATCATCTCGTTTCTGTTCGTCGTCTCGCTTGATTTCCACAATCCGTTTGTGACAAGTCACGCTGATACGCTGTTTCGACTGCTGTTTTTCTGGGCGATCTTCCTGCCCCTTGGGGAACGGTGGTCGATTGATGCCGTCCACTCGAGTGTGTCGCCTCGAGGCTCGTTTACTGGCATTGCGGCGTTTTTCGGCATGAGCCAGATGGTGTATATGTACTTCCTCAACGGCTATCACAAGTCGACGAACGAACTGTGGACCAGTGGGGAGGCGACGCCGCTGATTATGGGGATCGACGAGATGACGTTCTTCCTCGGGGAGTACATGGGGCTGTTCCCGACGCTGTTGCAGGCTGGCGGCCTCATGTGGTACTATATGTTGTTGCTCTCGCCGCTTTTGATCCTCCTCATCGGACGGTGGCGGTATCCGATGATTCTGTTCTTTGTCGGTGGCCACGGGATGTTCATGGTCACCGTCCGGATTGGGGCTTTTGCCTACGTCGCTATTGCCGGACTCCTCCTGTTCCTTCAACCGCAGTTCTGGCGTGATCTCGAGACCGTCGTTCGTGCTGTTGGGATCGACGTAGAGAAGATTGGTGAGCGAACGAAGCGCCTGGCCCAAGTTGGGGAGGCGGTTCCGCGGCTTCGGCCGACTATCCCTGAAATACAAGCGCTTCGAGCCCCGGTGTATAACCTCGCTGTTGGTGTTGTTATCCTCTCGATAGTCGTGTTCACGCTGTTTACCCACACGCCAGTTGGGGCGGCTGCTGGTGACCGTGTCTCGCCGGACGAGCAGATTGAAGCGGGCGCAACCGTGCTCAACATCGACCAGCCCCAGTGGAGTGTGTTCGCACCGAATCCACGGACGAGCGACCGATACTATGTTTTTGCTGCGGAAACGGCTGACGGTGAGCTCATCGACATCTACAACGATGGACGGGCGTTAACTGACGAGCGGCCGACCGACCGCCTTCACACCCAGCATGGAGCCTACCGTGAACGCTTCTATATGAACAGTATTCGTCGGGCTGCCGATGACGACCGTCACGACGCCGATGAGTATCTCGTCGACTACCTCTGTCAAACGTGGGAAGAAGAGCACGACCAGGAGCTCACCGATGTCACGATCTACACCGTCACCGAACAGATCACGATGGATACCATCACCGATCCCGACAACCGATCTTCGAGTACCGACCGACTCGAGACGTACGCGTGTGGTGATAAGCAGGAGCAGGTTGTCAGTATTCCGTCCTGACCATCGGGTAGCGAACTCCTACGATTTGGCTCCCGAGCGACGGTCGTGTCTGTCGCCGCTGTGTAGAGTTTGCGGAGGTTTTGTGAGGTTTGAGGAGCTATCGACTAGTTCGTGGAGAAGCCGGTGGTTACCCGTTGTTTGTACTTCTCCGGTGACTGTCTCGCTATCGTAACAGGTCCAAAACTAACAGGTGTTGAATAGTCCGCTCGAGCATGGTTGTTCGAACGGCAGTAGTCGGCGCAGGGACGATTTCACGGACGCATCTGGCGGGTGTCTCGAAAAATCCACGCACGGAACTGACGGCAGTCTGTGACCTTGACGAGCAGGCGGCTAGAGAACGCGCCCGTGAGTTCGGGACGATGGCAGTCACGGACCTCACGGAGATTCTCGATGAGCTTGATGCGATTCACGTCTGTACGCCGGCCCAGACGCACTTCGATATCGCTCGTCGGGCGATTGAGGCCGGCGTGGCCGTCGTTTTAGAGAAGCCAGCAACGGTGACTGTCGAGGAGGTCACAGAACTCGAGGCGCTTGCTGAGAGTCACGATGTGCCGGTGACGGTAATTCACAACCATCTGTTTTATCCGGCTGTGCGCCAGGCTCGGCGGCTTATCGAGAATGGCGAGATCGGTCAGGTTCGGGCAATCAATGTGATATATGCAGGCTTGACGCCGCCGGATCAGGTCAATCGAGGTTCGTGGGTGTTCGAGTTGCCCGGCGGCGAGTTCGAAGAGGGGCTTCCACATCCGATTTATACGACGCTCGGGCTTGCTGGCTTCCCCGAGAGTGTCGAGTCGGTCAACGCACACACTTCGCTCTCGCGAACGTATGATAGTGGCTTCAGTTACGATCAGGCACAACTCCAGTACGTCTCCGAACGGGGGACGCTCTGTTCGATTACGATGCTTTCGGATACCGAACAGCAGCGCTTGCACATTATCGACGGCTCGGAGGGCTCACTCGTCGTTGACGAAATCAACCAGTCGGTGTTCCGAATTGCGGACGATTACACCCGTTCGGTGCTTGCTCGCTCGAGAAAAGGTGTTGACCTCTCGCTATCTCAGCTCGCTTCGACAGTCGAGAACGTGAAACTGTTCGTCGATACAACGCTCGATGATAGCTGGGGGACGGCGACCAAGTCGAACTCACACTTTGCGATCTTTGATGGGTTTGCCAAATCAGTCGACCTCGGGACCGACGTACCAGTTCCACTTGAGCAATCGCGATGGACGATCCAGTTGATGGAGGAGATTCGGACGGCCGCACAGCGCTCCCGCAGCGACGATATCTCTACTGAGGAGTCAGTCACAGTCGAGCAAACCCAGTGAGGTGGTTATCACTGACGGTTGCTCCTGTGACCACCTTCGATCGACAGGTGTGTGTCTAGGACTCGAGGCGGTGAGCTGTTGGCAGTTGAACACCTATCACTTCGAATTTAATATTTAGCATGTCACTCACTGACCGACTCGCGCGAGGGGTGAAAGCGACGTTTGCTGCTGAGATGCTTCGCCTTATCTCGCAGGCGGCGATTATCCTGTTGCTCACACGCGTGTTTCTCGACCCCGATGGCTATGGGCTGTTGCGCATTGCGATTGCTGTCTTTGCCGTCGTAACGCTCGTGGGGACGCTTGGGGTTCCAAAATCGGTTGCAAAGTTTATCGCAGAGTATCGAGAGCGTGACCAAAAGCAGATCCGATATCTGCTCCGCCAGTCGCTTTGTTATTTGAGTGTCGTTCTCGGTTTCGTCTGTGTGGGATTCTATCTCCTCTCAGATACCATCGCAACGTACTACGGCGAACCGGCCCTTGTCCCGTTGTTTGCCATCGGCATTGGCTATCTCGTTTTCAAAGTGTATAACGGCTATCTCGTCATTGTTTTTCAGGGGCTTGGACGGGTTCCGTTGACGGCCGCCGTGAAGACGATCACGAGCGTCGGTCAACTGACTGCCATTGTCGCCTTCGTTGGACTGGGATTTGGCGTCGTCGGTGCACTTGGGGGATTCATTGTTGGCTATGCACTCGGCGTCTTTTTCGGGGCCGTATTACTTGTTCGGATTCTCAAATCCTACCCAGCAACCGACGAGCCCGAATCGGGGCTTTCTCGGCGGCTTTTCGAATATAGCTTGCCACTGACGGCTAGCCAGAGTGGGAACATTCTGTACAAACGCGCCGATACGCTGATGGTGGGGTTCTTTCTGACACCCGCTGCGGCTGCCTTTTATGAGGTTGCAAAGCAGGTCGCCGATTTCATCATGGCTCCGGCTGACTCCCTTGGGTTTACGGTTGCTCCGACCTTTGGCGAACACAAATCCGGCAGTAATCTCGAGGCTGGCGCTCGCGTCTACGAGCGATCGCTCGAGTACATTCTGTTGTTGTATCTGCCGGCGATTGCCGGAATCGTTCTCTTGGCGGAGCCGGGTATTCGGTTCGTCTTTGGGCCGGACTTCGCCGGGGCTGCGCCGGTGTTGCAGGTCCTTTCGGTGTTTATTTTGTTTCAGGCGATCGATAAGATCACGAACGACAGTTTGGACTACCTTGGCCGGGCCACCGAGCGGGCAATTGGGAAGGGGGTGACGGCAGTGTTGAACTTTCTGTTGAACCTCGCGTTGATCCCGACAATCGGCGTCGTGGGGGCGGCAATTTCGACGTCGGTGTGTTTTGGGTTGATGGTGCTCTACAACGTCTATCTCATGCATACCGAACTTCCACTTTCGTGGGCACACATCGGACGGTCAATCGGGTTGACGACGGCTATTACGGCGGCAATGACTGTTGCCGTCGTCCTCCTCCAGCCACTCGTAACCGGCTTGGTAAGTTTGCTCGCGGTTGTCGCAGCGGGTATTGTTGTCTGGGGTGCCGTTTCCGTTGCCAGCGGTGTTGTAGATGTTGCTGACATTCGCACCTACATTTAATCGCCGCCGAGAATCTATCGCTCGCGACATTCTGAATATACAGACGCTCCGCTTTTCGGTGCTCTCGGATAGCATATACAATCGGGATTTTCAGAAAGTACAGTACGGCAGTCGATTAGGTGGTCACTTCCACCAACCAATTCTATCATGAATTAAGTACTACATCGCCGCCTGCTATCGATTCTTTATATAAAAATACGTGAACAAAAATATAAAAACTCTATAAAATATACAACTGATAGTATGAAAATCAGTAAATTTTATAGAAATTTAGCAAGAAAGTTTATAGGGGCAGGATGTTACTACCCGAACTGCATGGCACGCGAACGGACGGTACCGGATGATGAGGAATCGGTCGACACAGACGCAGAACGTGTCGAATCACGCGGTAAAGACGGTCTAATTGATCGGCGATCGTATCTGACGATGGCCGGAATCGCGTCAGTGGCTGGTGCGGGGACGATCGCTGGCGTTGGGAGCGTAACCGCAGAGGAGTACGAAGTCATCGAGGCCAACGGCCAACTGATTTGGGTCGAAGACGGTGAAACGTTCGAGAACAAAATCATCGATTTCTCCTCGGGAAGCTACGCTCGGATCGTCACACGCGGGAGCGGCTGGACGATTCGAAACATTGGATTCCGTGGGACCCATCGGACCGATTACCACGCAATCGTCGCGAGCTGTGATGGCGGTCGCGGTGTCATCGAAAACGTTTATCTCGGTGATGGCTGCATCCGTCCAGACCAGTACAGCTCACACGGCCAGTGTGGCATCTTCGTCCACCGGAGCCACGACGGCCATATCGATATTCGCAACTGCAACATCCAAGAGTGGCCAAACAACGGCATCTACGCCTCCGCACCGGAGTACGAAGGCGGTGGCACCATCCACATCGACAACTGTTATGCGGCGAACAACTCAGTCTCCAGCTATCGGCTCGCAACGAACGGCTCGAGAGTCACCAACTCAGTCGCGTACAATGACGGTGGGCGCTACCGTGGCCGCTGTTTCTGGGGGTGGCCACCGGGCGAACTCGAGATCGAAAACTGTCACTTCCAGTCGGGGCCGTACCCGGGAGCGATACATGTCGGCCGTGACAGTGGGCACACGGAGCTGACGATCCGAAATAGTCAGTACGACAGCATCCGAGAACGGGGGAACGTCACGATCAACGATGCCGGCGGCAACGGTTCGAGTCCGGATCTCTCGATGCCGTCGGGGATTCCGACGTCGCCCGAACAGGCCGCCAGCGGCGAAGGTGGAAGCGGTGGGAGTTCTCGACCCGAGGGCGACCACGAGGAGCTTCAGCATATCTATGAGTTCCATCCCGGCGATGACGACTACGTCGACTACTTTTTCGAGGTTGAGGAGGGACCAATCGAACCCTCGACGTTCAACGGTGCCGAAATCGAAGACGGCTTCCACTGGATCTCTGAAGACGGCACGAAAGCGGCCGGCCGGGTGACCGACGAACGCCACGCCTGGGAGTTCGATACCAACCTGCTTGATGCCACCGTCGAGGGTGATCTTGCCGATGTGTTGATCAACGAAACGGATTCAAATCTCGACCGCTATCCACTCGAGGGCGCGACCGGTGATGAGTGGAAAAGCGGGATGCCGTGGCAGGGCGACTATCCCGACCTTCAACATCGCTATGAGTTCCATCCCGGCGACGAAGAGTACGTCGACTACTACTTCGAAGTTGAGGAGGGGCCGATTGAGCCCTCAACGCTCAACGATGCCGAACTCGAGCCCGACTACCAGTGGGTTTCTGAAGACGGGACGAAAGCGGCCGGCCGACTCACCGACGAACGTCACGCCTGGGAGTTTGACACGAACCTCGTGGACGTTACCGTCGAGGGCGACCTCGAGGATGTACTGGTCAACGGCGTCGACTCGAATCTCGACCGGTATCCACTCGAGGGTGCAAGCGGTGACGACTGGAAAGGCGACATGCCCTGGCACGAGTCAGACGGCCTCGAGAACGTCATCCTGTTCGACGGCGTCGGCACCGATAGCGTCACCAGGTATGAGTTCATCGTCAGTGGAGAGGTCGAAAAATCAACCGACGGCGGTGCGTCTATCGACGACGAGGATACGATCGAAGACGGTCACGTCAGCGGGGCCGTTGCCAGTTGGCGCGATGCGTTCCGATTCTCCGGTGAGATTGAGGAGCTTTCGATCGATGGCAGTGCCCGCGTACTCGTCAACGGCGAGGAGGTCGATCCAAGTGAATACGGTCACGAACTTCCGAACCTGCTGACGATCGTCGGCAGCGGAAACACGGCGAGTTTCGAGTTTACCGTCGACGGCGACCTCGAGAAAGTCGGTGATGGCGAGGGTGTTGTCTCCGGCAGCACTGCAGAGGGCTCGCTCTCACGTGGTGTCGAACGCTACCGGTTTTCGGGGGCGTTGACGGACTTTACGTTCGTCGATGGGACGGCCCACGTCTACCTCAATGAGGATCGGATCGACCCCGAGGAGTACACTGAGGGCGAACTGCTCCCACACGCACTCGTTGTCGATCCGACAGAAAGCGACGGTGAGAGTAGCTACTCCTTTACCGTTGACGGAAACGTGATGAAAGCCGACTACCGTGACGCAAAAGCCGACGACGGTGATCTCATCGAGGAGACGGACGTCACCGGAACAGTCGAGGAAACACTCGACGCGTACTGGTTCGACGGCGATATCACCGACTTCAGGCTTCGTGGTGACGCAAAAGTCCACGTCGAATATAACGTCAGAGACCAGTAAAAATATGTGACGCGTATTGGAAATCACTATCGGGAACAACTACTTCTAGCTTCCCTACTGCCCGTTGTATTTGTGTTTCAGTTGCTCTCTCGATGAGCCTCTGCCTAAGCATTAAGGTATCATAGTTAGGAGCAAACACTTGTTTATTTACTGCCATGACCATCGTTAGAGAACTCGAGAATGCCTGTGTTCAATTGTATGAGGACGGCGTTCGGACCGTTACGGCTCACGATGTGGCCCGACAGGCTGGTGTCGACAATATAGACTACGTCAACGATATCCTGTGGCTTCAAACGCGGGCAGACAGACGCGCGTGTGAGATTACCGCGATCAACATCAAACCGGCTGGGGCTCGGCGTGGCCCACCAACATATCTGTTGACCTCGTGGGCCGAGCATGGAACCTCCTCGAGCGGTCAGTCGGCTGCTGACGACTAAATATAGACGAATCTATGCACGCCGGCCGCTTCTTTCACCTATCTGTTCGACGATTGAATGCCGAAGTGGACGATATTTCACCAAAGGGAATCCTTTTGTCCTTCTTCTTCGAACAGGGATGGTATGACGGCACACGACAAGCTTGTAACTGAACTGTTTCTGACCACATGGGGGCAAACACATGGCTGAGGATATTGATTCGCTTGCACCCGGCGAAGTGCTGTCAACTGACGACCCTGTGACGCTCAATGAAGGACGGGAGACGACAACTGTTACCGTTGAAAACACCGGCGACCGGCCCTCACAGGTCGGTTCGCATTTTCACTTTTTTGAAGCAAATCGTGCCCTTGAGTTCGACCGGGAGAAAGCCTTTGGGATGCGTTTGAACATTCCTGCTGGAACCGCGATCCGATTCGAGCCGGGCTACGAACGCGAGGTTCCACTGGTCACGATCGGTGGCGAAGGGATCGCCAAAGGGATGAACGGGTTGACAAACGGCGATACCAACGATCCTGATGTCAAAGCACGTGCGCTCGAGGCGGCGCGTGAGGGTGGCTTTGGAGGGGCACAATGAGCCGCGAGATGGGCGGTGAGGAGTACGCCCAGTTGTATGGCCCAACTGAAGGTGACCGGCTCCGATTGGGAGATACGGCGCTGCTCGCGAAGGTCGAAGCCGACTACGGGACACCCGGTGAAGAGGCGGTTTTCGGCGGCGGAAAGACGATGCGTGATGGGATGGGGATGAAACCCGGTGTCACGAGCGACGAGGCCCTCGATTGGGTGTTTACGAACGTGATCGTTATCGATCCCGTTGTTGGCATCGTGAAGGGAGATATCGGCGTTAGAGACGGCGAAATCGTCGGTATTGGCAAAGCCGGCAACCCCGAGACGATGGACGGTGTCGATCCAGAACTCGTCATTGGTCCGAGTACGGACACGCTCGCGGCTGACGGCCTGATTGCCACGCCCGGTGCGATTGACATCCATGTTCACTTCAACAGTCCACAGCTGTACGAACACGCCTTGGCAAGCGGAGTGACGACGATGCTCGGTGGTGGCTACGGTGGCGGCGCAACGACCTGTACGCCCGGCCCCGAAAGTATCAAGCGGATGTTCCAGGCTGCTGAGGAGTGGCCGATGAACGTCGGCTTCTATGGCAAGGGGAACGCAAGCGAACCCGACGCACTGTACGAGCAAATCGAAGCAGGTGCCTGCGGACTCAAACTGCACGAAGATTGGGGTTCGACACCCGACGTAATCGATACCTGTCTGACCGTGGCCGACGAACGCGATATCCACGTGGCTATTCACACGGATACGCTCAACGAATCCGGGTTCGTCGAGGACAGCCACGCCGCAATCGACGGCCGGACGATCCACACGTTCCACATCGAAGGAGCCGGAGGCGGTCACGCCCCTGACGTCATCGAACTGCTCGCTGAGGGTAACATGTTACCCTCCTCGACAAATCCGTCGATGCCATATACGGTCAACACCTTCGATGAGCATCTGGACATGGTGATGGTCTGTCACCACCTAAACCCCGACGTTCCGGAGGATGTCGCGTTCGCGGAGTCCCGAATCCGGGCTGAAACCCTCGGCGCAGAAGACGTGCTCCACGACGACGGCGCAATCAGCATGATGTCCACTGACTCCCAAGCGATGGGCCGACAGGCCGAACTGATCTGCCGGACGTGGCAGACGGCCGATAAAATGAAGAAACAACGTGGACCGCTGCCCGAAGACGACGAGACGGACAACGACAACTTCCGCATCAAACGCTACATCGCGAAGTACACCATGAATCCGGCGCTCACCGCCGGTGTCGCCGACTACGTTGGTTCCTTAGAACCCGGTAAACTGGCAGATATCGCCCTCTGGGATCCGGCCTTTTTCGGTATCAAACCGAAACTCGTCGTCAAAGGCGGCGTCCCAACGTGGGGCGAGATGGGCGAGGCAAACGGCTCGCTAATGACCTGCGAACCGATTCTCGAGCGTCCACGCCTCGGCGCAATGGGCGTCGCAAAGAACGATATCAGTCTCGCGTTTATGAGCCAAGATGCCGTCGACGCCGACGTCGCCGAGGAGTACGGCCTCAAGAAAACGGCTGTTCCGGCGACGAACACGCGTGAGGTCTCGAAAGCGGATATGCTGTACAACACGTACTGTCCGAAGAATTTGGAGGTCGATGCCCAGACGTTTGAGGTGTTTATCGACGGCGAACCGGTGACCTCCGAACCGGCCGAAGAAATTGCCCTTGGACAGCGGTACACACTCTGAGGTGATCGTGTATGAAACTCACTCCAAAAGAACAAGAACGGCTGACAATCTTCACGGCTGCTGAAATGGCACGCAAACGCAAAGAACGGGGGGTTAAGCTCAGCCACCCCGAAACGGTCGCCTACCTCTCCGATTGGGTTTGCGAACGCGCCCGTGACGGGATGGACGTTGCTGAAATTCGGGCGGAGGCGACGAGCCTCCTGACCCGCGAGGATGTCATGGAGGGCGTTCCCGAAATGATTGGCATGGTCCAGGTCGAACCCGTCTTCCCCGACGGCACCAAACTGGTGACGATTCACGACCCGATTCGGGCCGACAGTCCCGACCAACTGGAGGACTGAGGATGGCCAAAGACCACCGCGACGTCGCCACCGTCGGTCTCGGCGGCCCGGTCGGCTCCGGAAAAACGGCACTACTCAAACAGCTCGTCCCCCGATTTGCCGCAAAAGGCGACAACGTTGGCGTCATTGCCAACGATATCATGACCCAAGCCGACGCCGAACAACTCGAGGAAGCGCTCGCTGACACCGTCCCGCCGGATCTCGTCCGTGGCGTCGAGACGGGGGCCTGTCCACACACGGGGATCCGTGAGGACCCTTCCATGAACATCGCGGCGATTGACGATTTCGTCGAGCGCCATCCCGAACTAGATGTCGTCTTCGTCGAAAGCGGCGGTGACAATCTCGCGGCTACGTTCAACCCCGAACTGGCCGACTACTTCGTGTTCGTCATCTCCGTCGCAGAAGGCGACGATATTCCTGGCAAAAAGGGCCCCGGCGTCACCCAAGCGGACCTGCTCGTGATCAATAAAACCGACCTTGCGCCGTACGTCGACGCCGACCTCGAGGTGATCGAACGCGACTCGGCAGCCGTTCGAGACGGACCGTTCATCTTCACCAACTGCAAGGCCGAGGAGGGGATTGACGAGGTCGTCGAGACAATCCGGCGAGACGTACTGTTCGTCGACGCTGAGGCGTAGATGGGGGCCGAACACGACCTCCCGACGGCCTTTCAGGCCTACAACCGCGAGGAGACTGCCCAAGCGCGAGCGGCCGGGCCGGGCAAAAACGGCGTTCTCGAGGCCCGACTCGTTGCCGGCCCGAATGGTACACGGCTTTTTGAGGACCTCGTGAAAGTGCCCTTCCACCTCACGGGGCCGCTCTCACCGAGTGATGATCCGGCCTGTTCGGTCTACATTCAGTCGCCGACAGGCGGCTTGGCGCAGGGTGACCGCCAGCGGATGGCGTTTACCGTTGGTCCGGACGCCTGTGGTTCGATCACCACCCAGAGCGCGACGAAGGTCCACCGGATGGACCGCAACTACGGACGCATCGAAACCTCGTTTTCGATCGGCACCGACGGCTACCTCGAGTACATTCCGGATCCGACGATCCTCAACGCCGGCTCGCGGCTCTTTCAGACGACCGACCTCACCCTCGAGCGAGGTGCAACAGCAATTCTCGCCGATGTCATCTCGCCGACGGGGATGACCGATGACGCACCCTACGACTTCGAGCGGCTGTATGCTCGCCTCTCGGTGCGGGATGTCGCTCGTGACCGCCAGCTCGTCACCGATACGGTCCACTGTGCTCCCGGCGACCGCGACCCACGCGGGCCAGGGGCGTTTGGCGACTATGATGCCTTCGGGACGCTGTATGCAATCGATCCTGACGGCGATACAGAACGGCTCGCTTCGCGAATCCACGACCGGCTTGACTCCGATGACGAGACCGTCCTCGCTGGCTCCTCTATCTTGCCGTATGACGCAGGTGTCAGCGTTCGGGTGCTTGGCGAGAGCGTCGCTGGCGTCACCGACACGGTCCACGCCGCGTGGGACACCGCTCGTATCGCCACGCTTGGAACGCCCGCACCGGACCACCGAAAATATTGATCATGTTTCAAATAAACGGCATTATCGGCAATGTTTCGATTGATGACTCACTCGCTGAAGCTGCCGCGGCACACGCTGCCGCCGGCACGTTGGAGCGAGCGGCAATCGACGCCGCTGACCGGGTCAAATCCCGCCTTCGACTCACAACTGACGCTGGCTCCGAGCTCGGCCTTGTCGTCAACAAAGCGCAACTCGAGGACGGCGACGTTCTTTACCACGACGACGACCGGCTAATCATCCTCGAGTTTGCAACGGAGGAGGCGATTTCGATTTCGTTGCCCGAGCAGGCTTCGCAGGCGACGCTTCTCGAGTTGGGTCACCGGATCGGCAACCAACACTGGGATTTGGCCGTTCGTGACGGACGACTCTACGTTCCGCTCGCTGCTGAACGTCGAATCGTCGAAAATATCCTCGAGCCAGAGCTTCCTGCGGGAGCTAAACTCGAGTATGAGACGGTTGATCCGTCGCTGTTTATCAGTGAGGGATCTGGACACTCCCACGGCGATGGGTATAGTCACGAGCACAGTCATGACGGGCATACACATGAGCACGGACACAGTCATGACGGGCATACACATGAGCATGATACCGATAGTCGCGCCCACGACCACAGCCACGACGATGACCACACCCACAGCACGGGGCCGACATGACATCGACACCCTCGAGTGCGGACACGTCGTTTCTCACCGCCCTCAGGCTTGCTGACTCGTTTCTCCCCGTTGGGGCGTACACCGCCTCTTACGGCCTTGAGCAGTACATTAACGAGACCGATGACGTTGACGTCGACGAGATTGAGGCGCTCCTCGAGGAGTATCTTCACTACGTTGTCGGTCCAAGTGACGTAATCGCGTTAGCAAACGCCTACGACGCGGCGGCCGCCGGCGATCTCGAGGCGCTCTGTACGGTCGATCAACACCTCCACGCTGCCACCCTTCCGCGGGAGTTCCGTGAGAGTTCGACAAAAGCGGGCGGTCAACTCCTCGATCTGTTCGGGGCGGAACTCGAGGAATACACTGAGGCGGTCGAAGCTGGTGAGACTCCGGGCACCTACGTCGTGGTGCTAGCTGCCGTCGCCAAACAGGTGGGGATTAGCCGAGCGCAGACAGCACAGATTCACGCCTACTCCTTTATAGTCGGACTGCTTGGGGCTGCTCAACGGCTCTCGCGGTTGGGACATACGGACGTACAGATGGCTCTCGAGGCGCTACTCCCGGTGATGAGTGAGGTATGTGACCAACATATCGACGAACCGCTCTCTGAGATACGGTCGTTCGCTCCAACGATCGAGATAATGGGGATGCGTCACGAACACGGTGACGTGCGGCTGTTTATGAGTTAGTCGCTGCAGCCGACCGAGGCTGTTGGCCGTGCTGACCCGCTGCCGATACTGCGCTGAGTACGCCTGAGTGTACACACCGCCCGTCTTCCCGAATTGGCCTGTCGTGGTGCTTTATCACTACGAGTCGACCCTTACAGCGCTGCCGTCGTTGTCACGTCCGCAGCCGCCTCGAGAACCCGCCCTCGCTCACGTTCGGATTCGATGAACCTCTCGACCAGTTGCTGGCCGATGGCCTCGAGTTCGGGGTTTGATTGTTGTGTCCATTCCCCGTCGGTTTTGATTGCCAGCTCTGTCGCCTCGGGTCGCCACTCGTATCGCCACTCTTTTCCACGGACGAGTACCGCCGGATCGTAATTGCGCGCCCAGACAATCTCCTCGAGGGCGCTTTCATACCCGTCGCCGGTAGCCATCGACGGGAGGAGGTCGGGGAGCCGTCGCAGGGAGAACGGTGTTTGGACCCGACCGGCCGGTCCGTTGGCGATGAGGAACGGCACATGTACTCCCGCTTCGGATAGCTCCTGGCCGTGGCCGTAGGTGCCGTTTTCGCCAAAGCATTCGCCGTGGTCTCCCGTAATCGCGACCAGCGTCTCCTCCCCGACGTCCGAAAGCAGTCGGTCGACGAAGCTATCGGTGTACCGAATCGAATCGTCGTACGAGTCGAGGAGGACATCCTGAAACAGCGACTCAAAGGGGAGATCCCACTGGCCGGCAAACAGCGAGAGGTTTGCCGGATAGGAGAGCAGCCGTGAGCGCGAGCGGTAGGCCGCCGGTGGCAGGTACGGCATGTGTGGGTCGACGAGAAAAATCCACAAAAAGTACGGAGACGCTGCGTCTGCAAGCCAGGTGTCGATTTCCTCGGCGAGAGAGTCCCACGACATGAACATGTCCTGGCCCTGCCACCAGTTGAGCGCTTGGACGAACGCGTCGGTGACGACGTTGCGGTAGCCACCCTCTTTCACGAAGCCACTCGAGAGGTTATCGTCCATAAAATCCTCGAAGTGGTCGAAATCCTGGTCGTACGCAAAAAACCTGGAGGTCCACGGGTTTGCGGTAAACCCTGCCGTCTCGTATCCCATTTCGCGAAAGGTTTGTGGCAGTGTCCGGCGCGTTCGCATGTGCTCACGCATGCGGTCGATGTATCCGTCCGGATCCGACTCGAGGTTCGGGTTGACGTACTGGCCGGTCATCAACGCCGAAACCGACGTGTTGGTTGCCGGTGCTGGGGCAATCGCGTTCTCGAACACGAGTGACTGTTCGGCTAGCTCGTCGAGCGTCGGCGTCACGTCAGCATCGTAGCCCATGAACCCACAGTGGTCGGCCCGCCAACTGTCGACGGTAAGTAAGACCACATTCTGCTGGTCGGTCATATCCCGAGACGGGATTGGTCAGTGTATAGTAATTACTTGGCTACCAATCGGTGTTCGACACTTTCAGCGATCGTGGGCACGTGTCTATTTCCGACGGGACTTGCGGTCCATTGGGACGCTTGTACCCGAGTCGGTTCAGTCCATACAAATAGGGAGGTATGTCCGGCATAACAATACACCAGAGAGTCTTTTAGATGGATACGATGGCTCAGCGAAATACGGATATCACCGCATCCAGTCTGCCTCCCGAACACACGACGACCTCAACGGTGATGCTCCCGCCGTCACTCGAGACGCGCATCGAGGCACGCCTCGCCCGAAGCGAGTTCGAAACGGTCGAGGGATACGTTACGTTTGTTCTCGAGGAGGTACTCACACGCGTCGAAGACGCTGACGATGACGAGGCTGACGCTGGCTCCCACGCTGACAGCGTTGACCGTAGTGAGGTCGACCGTCGACTGCGGTCGCTTGGCTACCTCGAGTAACTGGTCTCAGCGCTCGGTTAGAGTGATAGTGCAGTCGAGTTTATTTTTATACGGTGCCCAAACGGTAGGGGGACTGTCACGATCGCGGTCACGGTAACGGGTAGCTGTTCACTCTCCGTCAGCGATTACCCACCGTTTTCGCTTGCAACTCGGTCTCGAGGTTCACCCGCGACTGTGTTGGGGCGCGGATGTCTACGGCACACTGTTTGAGGTTCGGTTCGTCTGATTCCGGATCAACTCTCGACAGTGTCCGTTCGTTGATCACTGGTTTGTGAATTGGGAGCCATACCATTCCTGGTGGAATACTGTTATCGGCTTCGGCAGTGACTGTCACACTCTCCCGACGAGATTCAATAACAGTCTTGCCCCGATCAAATGAGGTAAGTCGTTTACCGATTGTCTCTGGATTCATCCGTGCTGTTGGAAGCGTTTCTTCGGCTGTCAGATCGCTCCGAACGCCGGTGTTGTAGACATCGGGGAGACGCCCAGTCGTGAGTGTAAACGGGTACTCCTCATCGATCGGTTCGGGCACTCTGTTGTGGGTTGCGTTAGAAAACTCTGCCAGACCCGAGTCGGTATCAAACGCCCATTCTCCGTCCTCGTAATATTGGTACCCGCCGTGACTGTCAGAGTCGGGAGCGGGCCAGCGGACGGCGAACTCGCCGTCCAACCGATCGTATGAGATGCCGGAGAGATCGGCCGACGGTTAACATCCGCATTTCGTCGAACACGGCCTCCGGATCAAGTGGTGGTTCATCGAACAGCCCAGGTTGGATCTGGTTACCGATCATTGCAATGATGTCGAGATCAGAACGGGCGTCACCCGGGGGAGCAACAGCGGCGGTAATTCGGGAGAGTCGACGTTCCATGTTGGTCGCCGTTCCGCGTGACTCTCCCCAGGTGGTTGCCGGCAAGACGACATCAGCGTAGGCAACCGTATCGGAGTAGAACGAATCTTGGACGATGAGGAACGTATCTGCCAGCGCGTTTTTTACACGACCGGTGTCTGGCGTTCCGGAGGCCGGCTTCGTCGCAACCGTCTAGCAAACGTCGATATTTCTCATCGCGAGTTGGTCGATGACACCAACGTATCCTGGCCCCGGCGAGGTCGGGAGCCGACTCACCGGAACCCCCCACACGCTTGCAACCTGTTTTCGCACTTCCGGGTCGGTAAACTCCTGATGACCGGGCCAGGTATCTTTCGAGAGACAGACACGGCTTCCCATCGAATTTGCCTGTCCAGTCAGGGAAAACGGCCCACTTCCAGGCCCGAGATTTCCAGTTGCAAGACAGAGATCAATCAACCCTCGCGCGGTTGCGGTGCCCTGGATGCTCTGGTTGACACCCATTCCCAGTAGACCAGTGTTTGGTTCCCGACTGCCGCTGCAAGCTCGTTGATCTGCTCGAGTGAGATGCCGGCCGTTTCTGCAGCAACCGCAACGTCTGGCAGTGAACCAACCATCTGCTCAAAGCCGTTAGTGTGTGCTTCGATAAATTGCCGATCGATCGCTCCAGCAGCAACCAAGTTGGACCAAGTCCAACGCCGAAAGTCCGGAAGAAAGCGCCCAAAGAGGCCGAACTCGAGGCCGGCAGCGTTCTTGGATTCGCTGGTGGGATCGGTGCGTTCGGTGGCAGCGATGGGTGCCTTCTTGGCATTTTACATTTCCTGTGTGGTGCTGACGTGGTACTACTACTACCGAAGCAACGCTGAAGCGCCCTGTTAGTCGTTTTTTCAAGACCGAACGCCGCTATCTGCTGGCGACGGTGATTCGAACCCCGTTGGGCGACCCCGGTGACCGTTGTTGTCGCCTTCCCTATCTGCATTTGGGTTTGGGCTCGAAGCGGCCGTCGTGTGTGTGCAACACAACGCCGAGCAATCTTCTTGTCATATAAAATTTTTGCTTTCTGGTTGGACAACGCATATCGGAAACAATGATTGTACCTCGGCACGCAGGTAGACATATGAGCGGAACTTATGATGTCGTGATTGCCGGTGCGGGCCCCGCCGGGGCCCAGTGTGCTCGCGACCTTGCTGCGCGCAACTACGACGTTGCCGTCCTCGAGACCGAGGCCGAAGCTGAGTTCCCACGGCAGTCAAACAAGTCGACTGCGGGGACGTTTCCGTCGATGATGGCCTCCTTTGGCGTCCCTGATGATGTGGTGATGAACTACACCGATAGCGTCGTCCTCGAGTCGCCAACGGACTACTACGTGCAGAACCAGCCGGGGGCCGTCCTCGAATTTGCCGATTTCAAACGGTGGCTCGTCGAGGATAGCCGGGCTGATGGCGCTGAATATCTGTTTGATGCCCGTGCAACGAAACCGATCGTCGAGAACGGATCGGTTGTCGGGGTTCTCTACAATGGGACCGAAGAGATTCGAGCAGATATCGTCATTGACGCGACGGGCCCGAGTGCGCCGTTGGCGACCGCCCTTGGCGTCACCGAACTCGAGCGGCCAAACCAGGCAATCGGCGTCGAATACGAGTTCGATAACGTCCATATCAATCACCCCGAGTATGCCGACTTGACCGATGCGATGATGCTTCGACTTGACCATCGGATGGCTCCTGGGGGGTACTCCTGGATTTTCCACACTGGTGGACAGAGTGCGAAGGTTGGTGTCTGTTACATCCAAAACGAGCGCTACCAGGAGTACGGTTCCGGGCGGACGATCGATGGCTATCTAGAGTACTGGCTCGAGACCGATCCGCGCTTTGCGGACGCCGAGCGACTGGCGGGGAAACAACACCGAGGATCGGCACACATCCAGTATCCAAAACGATTGAGTACGGATAGCTTCATGGCGATCGGTGATACGGTACCGACGGTCGATCCACTCTGGGGTGAAGGCATTCACAAGGGGATGCTTTCGGCTCGAGCGGCGGCGATCACGGCTGACCGCGCACTCCAGCTCGATGAGCCTGACACCTCGAGGAAGATGATGCAGACGTATGACGAACTCTGGCACAAGATGGTTGCGCCGAACGCCCGAGCCCGATTGTTGATGACGAAACTGCTTTATCTCGCCTCGAACGAGCGCTATGACTCGTTTATGGCTGATCTTCGCGAACTCGACGATGGCATGTTGCGGAAGGCAAACGACGGAAATCCGCTTGCAATTATCCGTCTGTTGCGCTCTGAGGACGCCTCGTTGTTTGCGACATATGCAAAAGACGAGCTCGGGGATCCGCTTTGCACTATCAAAGGGCAGGCTGTAGGAGCGTTCTCGAGTCTCTTTCGGTGACGGTCGATATAACTAGCTGCGCCGTCTACCGATGATCGAATGAAAGGACCGGGAATTTTGTGGATGCTCCAAACTGCGTTGGGACTCTCGATGGCCGGCCCGATGGTCATCGTTGGCGTTGAGTTTTTGCGAGGCGGCCAACCGGTTTTTGGCGTCGGCTTTCTGGCACTCGGTGTGCTTGCGCTGTTTTTTCCGTCGTGGTTGGGGAGGCGAATCGGTGGGCCGCGAACGTGGATTCGTCGCCGGTTGGATCGGCGGGGATCGGATGACGAGGAGGACGAGACCGACAGTCAATCACTGCTAAGTCGGTTTCGTCGCGACTAGCGGCTGGGTGGCGGTCACTCCTTTGGCCACTGGTGTATCTCCGCATAGTCCCCGGGAGAAACCGGGCCCTCGAGTAACGGATCGTCGGTTCGTTCCATCCACTCTCGGAGTTTAGTAGCGAGCTCCGTTCGAATATCCTGATATCGGGGTTCAAGCGCGACGTTCTCGTCTTCCTGTGGGGTCGCCTGAAGATCGTACAGCTCCTCGTATGGACGCGGTGGGACGCCGTAACCCTCTCTGACTTCGCGGCCTGACTCGCTGGCGAAGATGTCTTTGGTGAGGTAAACGGTTGGCAGGTGCCAGAAGTTTCGAATGTACTTGTACCGCTTTGTACGGATCGCTCGCACTGGATTGTACATATCGTGCCAGGTCATTTCGGCAAAGCAGTGATCGCGTGGCTGATACGCTGTCTCCTCACTCTCAGCAACCAGCGGATAGAGACTCTGTCCGGCGATATTTTCTGGAATCGTCACATCGGCGAACTCGAGGACTGTCGGGAGGATATCGACGTTGCTCACGAGTGTCTCGTGGCGCTGGCCAGCATCGATGAGCTCTGGGTAGTACATGATGAGCGCCGCTTCGATACCGGCGTCGTAACAACTCCCCTTTGCGCGGGGGAACGCGATGCCGTGTTCGGTCGTAAAAATGAGCAGGGTTTCCTCGGCGAGGCCGGTGGCCTCGAGTGTTTCACAGATCGTACCAACGGCTGTGTCGACGGCCGTGACCATGCCCTGCATTTCGGCTAAGTCCTGTCTGATTCCTCGCCGGTCGGGAAGATATGGGAGTGGTCGAATATCTGTCGGATCGCCACCGTCGTAGTGGTCAGGGTCGAAGCCGTGGCGACCGGTTTCGTTTTCAACTCGATGGAGCTCAAAGAAGCCGACGGAGGCAAAAAACGGTGTGTCGCCGTCAGTGGTCTCGAGAAAGTTTGAGACGACGGTGGCGACGTTTCGGGCTCGGTTTGCCTCGTGTACGGCCGGTGAGACACCGGGGTAGAGGTTTCCCTCCGAGTGGACGTAGTCATAGCCAAGCCGGTCGGTGTCCTGGCTGATGTGTTGGAGCCCAAAGAGGTGCGTTTCGTACCCTGTCTCGCCCAGATGCTGTGGGAGGATTCGCTCGTCGCTGTTGAGTTCCCAGTCGCCGTGGGCGAGTCCCATCAGCCCGTTGACGTGGGGGTAGCGCCCAGTCATGAGGCTCCCACGGCTGGGTGAACACTGTGGTGCAGTGACATAGTGTTCCTCGAAAATCGCTCCATTGGCACCCAACGCGTCAATTTGTGGCGTCTCGATGTCGACATCATAACAGCCGAGATATCGCCCGAGATCGTGGCAGTGGACGAGTACCACGTGTGGTCGTGACCGATCCATAGCCTCCCACTACCACGACCGGACCCATATACTGGGGCCCTCTCGAGGGCCTCGTGTGTCAACTCACGCGGTCGACTCGAGACGAGGTGGGTGTCGATGTGTGACTGCTAAGACGGCCAAATAGCGCGTCTTGAGCCATGAAACAGTCTTTTTCGGCGTTTGACCCCTTGTCGTTTCTGCCAGTAATTCCTGATTACCGTCGGTACTAAACAATTAAGAACTCTCATACGAGGCTGTGGGAGAAAAATAATTCACCAGATCATAACAATATTTAGACAAGAAGGCTTATGGTCTAAGAGTGGAGTTGAACCGTGTATGGCCCGTATAGATACGGTACAGAAGCAAGGTATGTCAGAGCTAGAAAATGTCCTCGTTGTCGCCGGTCAAGGGACGCCGGCGAGTTTCGAAGCCACGGTCGATGGCGTCATCGAACCGGCGACTCAAGCGCCGGGACCGGTTCCGATCAGGTCAGGGCGAACGGTCGAGGGAGCTGTCGAATCGGATACGCAGCGATACTTTTTTTCCGGTGAGCTAACAGATGTCACGATTATCAACCGTGGCGGCGTCGAAAACGCCGTTGACCCTGAGATTTACGTCGACGACTGATAGGGCCGTGAGACGTTCCAGATAATCAGTAACGTACAGATACCGACGGCAACGATCGCTGCGAGTGGATTCAGCGCTCCGAGCAGGGCGATTGGGATCACGATTGCGTTGTAGCTCAAAGCGAGTTTGAGCGTCCGCTCGAGACGTGCTTGGGTGGCCGACGCGAGGCTAAAGGCTCGTTCGACGGCACCGAGTGTCTCATCGATGATGGCGATATCGGCGGCGTCGGAGGCGAGGGCGGTCCCGCTTCCAAGCGAAATACCGAGGTCGGCTTCTGCCAGCGCGGGAGCATCGTTGGTGCCATCACCAACCATGGCCACCTGTCGGTCGGCGGTGAGCCGCCGGATTGTCGCGGCTTTCCCGGCTGGAGAGACGCCAGTAAAGACGTGGTCGATCGCTGGATGGCGCTCGAAGACGTCGGCGGCGGCCTGGTCGTCGCCGGTGAGCACGACCAGTTCGCGGGCGCTGAATCCCGACACCGTCTCCTCCCAGTCGGCTCGCGGCTCGTCACCGACGACAATGACGCCTTCGGCGACGCCCTCGCGGCCGACGACCACCGGCAGATGGCCGGCCGAACGGGCATCACTTACCCGCGAAACAACTTCGTCGGGGAGTTCCCAGCCCTGTTCGCCGAACAGATCGGGATGGCCAGCGAGTACCGTGTTTCCGTCCACCATTCCTTCGACACCGGTCGTGTGACTTTGAAATCCCTCGAGTTCGAGGGGTTGTTGGTCGCCGTCGGGGGCGAACGCCGCGGCAATCGCATTCGCCGCAGGGTGTGAGCCACGCCGCTCGAGGACGCCGGCGGTGGCCAGGAGGTCTTCGGGAGCCGACACATCGAGGACGGTCATTGAACCGCTGGTCAGGGTGCCAGTTTTATCGAACACGACGGTATCAATGGCGCGAAGCCGTTCGAAGACCGTTTCATCGAAGACGACAATGCCGGCATCCATCGCCTGTTGGATGCTTTCAGCAACCGAGAGGCGGGTGGCAAACCCAAGTGCCCACGGGCTTGTCACCATCGCAGTCCCACAGACAAGTAGCGCAATCGACTCGAGTGGGAGGCCAAAGAGGAGGCCGCCGACAGCCGAAAGTACGACGGCGGCGCCGACGACGGGGAGGAGTTTTGTGGCGAGTTCATCGGCTCGGCGTTGCGCGCCGTGGTCGGTACTCTGGAGGCTCCAGACGGCGCGCATGAGTTGGTCGATGCTGCTTTTGGTTTCAGCGCCGACCGTGAGGACGGCGGCGTCAGTCGTCACAACTGAGCCACCGACGACGGTATCGCCGTCGCCTTTCGCTCGCGGGAGCGATTCGCCGGTGATCACTGCCTCATCGACGGTACAGGAACTGTTGTGCAGGGTGCCATCAACTGGAATTCGTTCTCCTTGCTGGACGAGCACGCGGTCGCCGGCCTCGAGGTCGCCGACCGGGACCGTCTCGGTCGTCCCATCGTCGTTGAGCCGGCGAGCGTTGTCCACTTGAGAGATAGTGAGGTCAGTGAGTCGATTGAGCGCGCGGCGTTTGACCGTTGCCTCGTGGAAAATTCCGCCCATCACGAGTGCGGTAACGACGATTGCGAGGTCAAAGTAGATATCGCTGTGGCCGACGACGACGCCGATCGTGCTGTAGAGATAGGCCCCGGTGACGGTCACCAATGCGAGGATGCCGGTCGTCGGCTCGCGGCGTCGAAGACTGACGTACGTGCTTCGGATCAGGGGCTTGCCAGTCGCGTAGATGATCAGGGCCGTCATCACGATGAAAATCTGGAGATAGATGAGCGCGTTCTGCGTTTCGAAATCATCGCTGTAGAGTGCCAACAACGGACTGTCGATGTACTCGGCGAGATAGATCGGATACAACAGCGTGGCGTAGGGCAACAGCAGAAAGACGCCGAAGACGACGCCGATAATATACCGAAACTCGAGCATGTCGTCGGTGCGGCGCTTGCGCAGTCCCGTCATTTCACGGGCTCGGCGGGTGCCGCCGTCGCTTCCATCGCCAGTTGCCTCCTCGCGGAGATAGGCGGTGTACCCGACGCGGCTCAACCGGTCGCGTAACTCGGTTTTCGAGACCTGCGTTGGAATGTGATCGACCCGAACCGTCTCGGTGACGTAGCTCGCAGCAGCATCGACGACGCCCTCCGTTTGGGTGGCAGTCGCCTCGAGAAAGGATTCACAGGTTGCTGAGTGCATCCCGTCAACCCGAAAGAAGGTTTGGAGGGGTTCTGGCGGCGGTTGGTCGGATTCATCGTCCGTTTCGTCTGCCGGATTGCTCGCCTGCTCCTCGCCGGGCTCGTCTATCGGACGGTCCGCCTCCTCGCTACCGGTGCCCGTGGCAGCCCCCTTGGTAGCACCGCGGTTTGGGTCGGTTACCTCGTCGTGGTCACTTCCGGTTGGAATCGGCGTCGGTCGCGCTCCCGTTGAATCACTAGGTGGTCCATCGCCGTACACGTCGTGGATTTCTCGACAGGCCGGGGAACAGAACGCCCCGTCGCTCTCGAGTGCGGTTCCACAGAGGCGGCACCACGCGGTATTCGAACGATTCTCACTCACGTACCTACTGCTGGGGAGCCAACCGGTATAACAGTGTTTTTTGTGGTCCTCGGGGAGTTTGATCAGTCAGCACCTCGTTGTTCCTCGTATGACGCCTTTTTCAAACGGGAACGCACACACGAACGCCTGCGATCCCACGCAAGCATTTGCATGGGTCGGCGACTGGAGCGGCCGCCGCGCGACACTCTCCCCGGATCGGACGGCACTCATCGACGCCACGACCGAGGCCGAGTACACCTACGCCGACATAGAGAGGCGTGCAATCAAGATGGCGAAACTGCTCGCTGCTTACGGCGTCACCGACGGCGAGCGGGTAACGCTCGTTTCGCGCAATCGCGTCGAGGCATTTGACTGCTTTTTTGGGACTGGTAAGACCGGCGGCGTCCTTGCTCCGCTCTCACACCGACTGTCCACCGCAGAGCAGGCGTCACTCCTCGAGTCAGTCGGGCCACGGCTGGTAGTCGTCGAATCGCCGTTCGTCGACGAACTCGAACCCGCCCTCGAGATGGCAACACTTCCCACGGAGCCGACGCGCTTGGAACTCGAGACTGATCAGCCAGAGGGGCGGTGGGCGTCGGTCGCTGACCGGTTTGACGCTTCAAACACGGCGGTTTCGACCCGTTCGAACGCCCTTACGGATCCACATCTCCTGTTACACACCGGCGGCTCGACGGGGACGCCAAAGGCCGCAACGATCACCCACGGTTCGATGCTCTGGAACTCGATCAATACGATCACCGCGTGGGGGATACGCGAGGACGACATCGCGCCGATGGTGTTTCCGCTCTTTCATACCGGTGGCTGGAACGTCCTCTCGGTGCCGCTTGTACACATGGGTGGGACGCTCGTGATCGACCGCACCGTCGATCCGGGTCGCGTTTTGGGCGATATCGAGCGCCACGGCGCGACAGTGTTCGTCGCCGTCCCAACGGTCCTGCGTTCGATGGCTACTCATGACCGGTGGGACACAACGGAGCTCTCGACGCTCCGGTTTGTCAAAAGCGGCGGTGGCCCCTGCCGGGAGTCAGTTATCGAGCGATGGCGTGAGCGTGGTGTCGACCTTTCGCAGGGCTATGGTCTCACCGAAATCGGCCCGAACAACTTCGCGATGCCAGACCAGTGGCCCACAGACGCGGTCAAAAGCGTTGGCAAACCCGTTATGCACGCTGACGTCCGGATCGTCGACGACGAGGGCACCCCGCTCGAGGCCGGCGAGATTGGCGAACTCGAAATACGCGGGCCGCACGCAGCGGCTGGCTACTGGGAGGCGGTCGAGGACGAGCATACGTTTATTGGTGAGTGGGTGTCGACGGGCGACCTCGCTCACGTCGACCCGGAGGGGTTCTACCATATCGACGGGCGGAAAAAGACGATGTTCGTCAGCGGCGGTGAGAACGTCTATCCGGCGGTCGTCGAGAACGCGATTGCCGCCCATCCCGCAGTCGCTGAGGTCGTCGTCATCGGTGTTCCAGACGAGCGGTGGGGGACCGTTGGAAAAGCCGTTGTTGAACCAGCTACTGACTGGTCTCCCTCCGACCCGGAGCCGTTTCCCCTCGAGTCACTCAAACTTGGGGAGACACTCGCCGAGTATGCGATTCCGAAACAGCTCGAGTTTGTCGAACAGTTGCCTACGAGCGGGCCCGACAAAATCGACCGCTCGGCGGTCGAAGCGCAGTTCCGACCGTAAGGTCACTCCCACTCGATAAACGGCGTCTGGGCTCTCGAGTAGTCGTTGTACGTTGCCTGCATTGCTCGAACGCTGTCTTCAAATGAGCCCCCGTTTTCCAGCCCCTCCCTGACGGTCTCTAGTTTCCACCGACTCGGGGTGCGTTTGTCGTCCCAGCGTGCCTCGAGGGGAGCGATATAGCGGTCGATGGCGGCCGGCGAGAGGCCCGACGCTTGGAGTCCCGCTCGTGCAAACGAAAACAGTTCGTCGTAAATGACGGCCGAATCTGTGGTCCGCTCACCGTCCGCTGTAATCCACTCGAGGTCGGCTTCAAGGCTGTGTTTGACGGCGCTGTAGAAACTCCGTTTGGCGGCGTCAGCCTCGAGTTCGCCGAGTGGATGGTTGGCCTCGTTGAGTCCGACGAGGAGGCCGGCGACGAGGGCGAGAAACTGGACGTTATCTTCGACAGTCGGCTGGGCGGCAAGCGGGCGGTACTCGATACGGATTGAGCGCTCATCGCCATCGCCAACCGGCTGTCCGCCGGTCACGGCCCGAACCCAGCGCCAGTAGGTGCCCCGTTTGTGACTCAGCTCCCAGTACTGGTCGGCAAACGTCTCCCGGTCGCCCGCTTCGACCCACTCCCGCAAAAACGGCGCACAGGTCGCATCAGCAACCAGTTTCTCGAGGACATCCGCTGACTGCCCGATTTTGCCGGGGAATTTGACTTTCTCCCACGGGCCATTAATCGACTCCTCGAACACTGCAATCCGGAGCTCGTGGTGTGTTTCCTCGAGAAGCGTCTTCGGTTCCATGTCGCCTGTACGGTAGTAATCGAGCGGAAGCAACGGAGAATTGGTCGCGAGTGCCGTCACCGGTCCAAGACTCGCGATTGCCGCGTTGTAGTAGGCGGGAAACGCCTCGGCCGTTGGCACTTGGAGATGTGGCTGCATTGAACTCGTCAGGGACTCAAGGAGGATCGTCGGCGTCTCGACGGTTGCACCCGGAACCGACACCGACACCGTCCCACCAGTTCGTTGTAGAATGTCGTTATCGATCGCACTGTAGCGACTCGAGTGGGTCATGTTGTTCGCGACAATAAAGCCCTCAACATCGTCGACATTACCGAGATAGGTCGCACTTCCTTCTGTCGGCGGCACCGTCCACATTGCATCGAGGATAATCGAGACGTCTTCGTCGGCTGCAGCGCCTTGGGTCGCTCGGTACCGTTTTTCGAGGGCGGCAGCCTGTGCCTCGAGGCCAGCCGCTGAAAGCGTATTTGGGGACGTGTTCAACTCCGCATTGTGCAGCCCCAACTCTCGCGCACAGGGCGCGTTGAACACTGAATCCGGTAATCTAGCGAGCTGTTCATCCTCATCGACGGCATACACCTCGAGTTCGAGGCCGATGCCGTAGTCGGGGTTGTCTAGTTCACCGTCATCGATTGCTGTTGTTACCGCCGTGGCTTGTTCTTTGACACGCTCATCGAACGTTTGCTGACTGCGTTCGCGGAGCGATCGCGCGATGGCGTCCACGAAATCAGTATCGACCATTACCCCGACAAACCGACGCAATTCTCATAGCTGTTCCGAGACTGTTGATGCCGAAATAGTTACAACCGTTCATCAAAAAGAACCACTAATTCATGGTCGCCTCCAATATCGAGTTTCTGATTCTCCATGTGGATGACGACCGAAGCATGCTCGAACTGTCAGCAACCTTTCTCGAACGGCAGGACGAGCGGTTACAAGTCGAGACGGCACTCGGCCCCGAGGCGGCGTTCGAACTGTTAGAGGATACAACGTACGATGCAATTATCTCCGACTACCAGATGCCCCAGATGGACGGCCTCGAGTTTCTCAAATCACTTCGGGAGGAACGCGACTGTCAGATTCCGTTTATTATTTTCACCGGAAAGGGCCGCAAGGAAGTGGCAATCGATGCGCTGAACCTCGGTGCGAACCGCTATTTGCAGAAAGGTGGCGATCCAAGCGCTCAGTATACGGTGTTAGCCGATGCGGTAATTCAAGAGGTTGAAAATGCTCGAGCGCGGGCGAGTCTACAGGAAAGCGAGTCGAAGTATCGGGGCGTGTATGAGAATGCACCGCTGGCGTTCGTTATCTGGGACCGCGAGTTCGAAATTATTGACTGGAATGGTCGAGCTGCAGACCTATTTGGATGGAGTCAAGCGGACGCAATCGGCGCAGCGACGTCTATTCTGATCCCGCCGGATCAACAAGCTAAATTGGACGTCGTCTTCCAGTCGTTGCTTGAAGATGAGACGCCAACTGAACACGTCAATCAAAATCGGACCGCACGCGGCGAGCGTATCTGGTGTCACTGGTACAATGCGCCGATTGTCGAAAACGGAGAAATTACCAAAGTTATGTCACTAGCCCTCGACATTACCGATAGTCGAGAACGAGAAATCCAACTTCAGCGCTATGCCACTGCTATCGAGGGCTCTGATGACTCGATTTATATGCTCGATACCGATGGCCGATATATATTCGCGAACACCGAACACCTTCGTCGGCTTGCCGAGGACGGCAAAATCGACCGCGCTGCTGAATCCGCTGTTGTCCGAAAGCGGTATGCAGCGATACATCCCGGGAAAGAATCCGACCGAATCACGCCCTTACTGGAGTCAGTAATCAAGACAGGAGAGGCACAGACCGAAGAGTACGAGTTTCTGACCGAAGAAACCTACTCCTACCGAACGTACAGTCCCGTTCCGGATCCAACAACTGGCGAGGTGACTGGCGTCGTCGTCATTTCGAAAGATATCACCAAGCGAAAACAGGCTGAAAAACGTGAGGCCTTTCTTAACTCCCTTCTCAGACACGACCTTAGAAACAAAATCCAAATTGCCCACGGCTATCATGACCTCCTCGAAGAGAGCCGTTCAGCCACCGAAACCGAGTATCTCGAGGCTGCGGACGCAACTCTGAGTGAGGGTCTCGAACTGATTGAAAAAATTGGCCTGCTGAGCAAACTCGAGAGTGGCAATATCGGCCGAAAAGACCGCCCACTTGACCCGCTCTTAGATGGACTCGTCGCCGCTAAACGCGATCACGCTGAAGATGAAGGTATCGATCTCGAGTATGCAGGCTGCACCGGCGTCGTCCAGGGTGGCCCGTTGCTCGAGGAGGTGTTTTCGAACCTCCTCGAGAACGCGATCAAACACGCCAATGCCAGTCAGATTTGTCTGTCGACGAGTGAAACCGAGGAGACGATTACCGTTCACGTCGACGATGACGGTATCGGCATCCCCGAATCTCAATCGGGTCGTCTCTTCGAACGCGGCTTTTCGGCGGGTGATGGGGCTGGCTCCGGCCTCGGTCTCTATCTTGTTAAACAGATTGCTGAAAGTTATGACGGTTCGGTGGCGGTTCGTTCCTCTGACCTCGGGGGAATGTGTGTTGATGTCACGCTCAAGCGGGTGCCAATGGAGGCAGCCGCCCACTAGGTCCCTTCGATCACTGCAGCCAGTGGTGGAATTTATGTCTCCCGACCTGTTTGTACGCGGTATGCAACTGCTGTCTCCTCGAACGTGGCCTCCCCTCGGTGATCCGTAATGGGATACAACGTCCAGCGCCGTCTTTTTGACCGGTTGGCAGTGTTGCGTGTCTACGGCTATGGGCTCTGTATGGGTAGTGCTGACGCCCTTCCCGGTGTCTCCGGTGGCACCGTCGCGCTCTTGCTTGGGTTCTATAGTCGCCTCCTTGGGGCGATTACGGCACTGACACCGGGGCGCGCGGTGACCGTTGTCCGCGGCTATGATCCTGCCCACCGCGACCGGGCACGGGACGCCCTCACCGAAATGGACCTGCAGTTTCTCCTCCCGCTTGGCCTTGGGATGGTCACTGCCGTTGCCCTGATTGCAGGGGCCGTTTCGACACTTGCTGACAGCTACCCCATTGCTCTCTATGGCTTTTTTACCGGCCTGATCGCTGCCTCCGCGATCGTCCTCTACCGAAGCCTCGAGATCGACACCCTCGAGCGCGCAGTCACGGCTGTCGCCGGCGTCTCCATTGCGCTCTTGATCGCCGCCAACGTGATCCAACTTCCCGGCGACGGTGCACTCGTAATCTTTCTCTCGGGGGCGCTTGCGATTAGCGCCATGATCCTTCCCGGTATCTCCGGAGCGCTTATTCTCATCTTGCTCGGTCAGTACGTCTACATGTCCGACCAGCTGAGTGCGTTTCTCGGTGCCGTCGGCGCGCTCGTAAGCGGTGGGAGCACTGACGCCATCTTTGGGCCGGGAACCAGCGTAGTGCTCTTTGTCGCTGGCGGTCTCGTCGGACTCCTCACGATCGCTCGCGTTGTCCGCCGCGCCCTTGCCCGCCGCCGTGATCTCACGCTCATCTTTCTCGTGAGCCTCATCGCTGGCTCCACCCCTGCTCCCCTCCACAACATCGCTGAGGTTCACCCGGTGACACTCGAGGTGGCTGCTCTGACCGGTCTCTGGACGCTCCTCGGCGCAGTTGCTCTCTTTGCTTTAGACTGGGTGGCCGGCGGTTTCAATCCCGAGTAACCGCCCGCATTAGCGGGCCCCTGCTCGAGACGATGCAGAATGCACGGGTGTGATCACCAACTTATTTGTCCGCTTTCCCCCATTATTCCACTATCACTGACACTACTGACGACCGACAACTGCTCACAAGACGACGGCTCCTCCTTGCCGGCGGGGGGACACTCGCAGCGATTGGCGGAACCACGTTCTACGTCATCCGGGAACTCGACGGCGATACGGGTGGCTACGTCGCACCCGAGGCCTTCCCGACGATTACGACCCGTGACGTGTTCGATGGCGAGGGCGACCCACAGGAAACAATTCCAACGACAACGACCGACGGCGACTGGGACGGCCTCGAGAACGCCGACCACCTGTTCGTCTTCGTCCACGGCTTTGACACCGACGACGAGGCCGCACGAAACCAGGCCTACACCGCACAGTTGGGGCTCGAGGAGGCCGGTCTCGAGCCAGCGGTCGTCGGTTACAGTTGGGATAGTGACTACGATTGGGATGTCGCCAAAACGATTGCCGACGAGAACGGCTTCCTCCTCGCTTCGTGGCTCGAGGACTGGGCTGACCAACAGGCGTCCCAGTCGGTCCACCTGTTTGGGTACTCACTCGGCGCTCGCCTCTGTTGTGAAACGTTACAGTTGCTTGCGGGGGGCGACCGGAGTGACCTCCTCACTTCGTGTTCCTTTCTCGGTGGCGCAGTCCCCCACGACAGCGTCGAACGCGATGGCCGCTACGGCGAGGCGATAACCGCAGCGCCACTGGTCGCAAATTTTCACAGCCGAAACGATCGCGTGCTCAGTTGGGTGTACCGGGCAACCGACCGCACTCGAGCGGTCGGGCACAACGGTATCCGTGATCCGGCGGCCGTCCCCGATGGCTATACTGATGTCGACGTGACTGACCTCGTCGCCGACCACTATTCGTATTTTCAACCGGAAACGGGCTGTCTTCCTCGCGTCGTTGAGACCCTTCAATCCTGACCCGTCGGCGTTGAACACCGTAGACATAGTACCAAACTCGCGACCCAGTTGACATCGGCCGATCCACAGCGCGGACACGTAGCGTCGGTTCCGTACGCCGTCGTTCCGCGCGGGGCGGCCAGATGGCCGTCGGCAACCGCTCCCTCGAGAAGCCCTCGAAACCGCTGGCGTTTGTAGCGCACTCGGTGTGCCAGAAACGCCCCCGGTTGTGCGGGATCTGGGCCGTGGAGTGTCTCCCACGTGGCGGCAATCTCTCCGTTTGCTCGGCCACGCGCGACCTGCTTGATCGGGCCGGAAACGGCTTCGAACAGCGGCGTCGTCGCCCACACTTCCGGCGTTTCGATGTCGGTGCCAGCCTCCCGATACGCTTCAGCGGCCGTTTCATAGGCCTCCTCGACACCCTCGAGCCCGCCGGCAACTCGACAGTCGCCAATATACTCGAGGAGGCACGCGCGTTGGACAGGTGTTTCGAAGACCGCATGCAAATCTCGAGCGATTGCTTCGGCTGCGACGCTCCGGTGTGTCGCCCGTTGTGTTCGACCGGCCACTCGATAGGCGAGTGCTGCGACCACGAGCCACTCGAGCGGTCTGCCGACCCAGCCGTGGCTGTCAGGTTCAAACGGGTTCTGTCCGTCCCGGGGCTCGGCCAGTTGGGCCCAGCCCGCTCTGGTGTAGGCGTCGCCGGCGCTCTCGTAGGCACGGTCGGCGAGTGCACTGACCGCTTGCTCGTGATAGCTGTCGCTCATAGGTTCTCGACGGGCCGGTCGGTCAGAACAGTTCGTGTTCCGGCAGTGTTCTGGTGACGTGATCACTCACCAGCAAACTCGGCGGTCTCGGCGCTGGCAGCACCGGAAGCTGGGGCGGCGGTCAGCGAGACGTCGACCTGTGTTTCCTCTGTTCGCGTAACGGTGACGTGATAGCCGTGGTAGGTAAATTCGATCGAACACTCGCGAGCCTGAGACGGGCTAAACAGTCCATCGAGCGCATCGGGATCGATCGTATAGTACAACGGCTCGAGTTCGAGCGGATCGACACCGTCACGGGAAGCGACCTGTTCGATGACGCTCATACTTGCAGTTCGTTCCGAGAACGTCCGGGTGGACGGGGTCATCGACAGGTGTACGCGAGGCCCGATAATATATGTGCCGTCTGTTTTCGTTTGGATACCGATGGGAAAAACCGCGTCCGCTTCGCTTTTCACAGACCGTTTCGATCCGTTCGCCTTCGGGTGCCAAATTCAGCCGCTGAATCCGCTTGGAACGGTCGATAGGGCTGGTGGTGTTCGTTCCGGATGAGCGATTCCGTTTCGATCGTAACTCCACGGCTGTCGAGGGCTTTTGCAATCCGTGTAATACCATCTGCATCGGCTGCAATCGCTTTGACGTAGACGTTTGAGCGCCCTTCCATCACCTCGAACACATCAACGACACCGTCGATCTCGAGTGCCTCTCGAGCCAACCCTGCTCGGTCGACAATCGGGGCCGTACAGACGAAGAAAACCGGGCGCTCGAAGTTGGCCCGTTCGTAATCGATAACTGGCTGGTAGCCGCGGATGACGTCTGCATCCTCGAGTCGTTCGATCCGATTTCGGATCGTCGTATCGGAGACGCCAACTGTTTCACTGATCGCCCGGCTTGTGGTGCGGGCGTCCGTTTGGAGTTCGGCAATGATCGTTCGATCGATCGCATCAAGCGTCACGGGTCCGTGAGACACACCGGCAAATCGGTGTGGAATATATAAACGAGCAAGCTTGCAAGTGCAAGCGCAAGCAGCCATTTCAGTCTTCTGTGGGCTCTAAGCGACTGGTGTCGCCTGCGCCACTCGCCGTCTCTGGCTCGGAGGATTGGTCCGTCTCAATGTAGGCTTCTTTCCACGTTCCACGGGCAAACCAGGCAACGGCAACGATCGCACCGAGGACGCTCCCGATAGCCATCCCGGTCCAGATACCGATTGGGCCCCAGCCGAGGACGAAAACGAGGATGAGTGCGCTACAAACCTGCCCAACCCAGAGGGTGATAATGGAGATCGTCATCGCGACTTTTGTGTTGCCGGCACCACGGAACGCGCCGAGAATCACCTGTGCGATGCCAATAAAGGTGAACTCGATCGAGCGGATCCGGACGTACTCGACACCGTAGGCGATCGTTGCACTCGCCTGCTCGACATCACCAAGGAAGAGACTCACGATGGGTTCCGCAAAGACCGCTGCAATAACGGCAACTAGCAACATAACGCCCGCCCCAGTCGTCGCCGCGAGAAAGACCGCCCGTTCAGCCCGGTCACTCCGGCCTGCCCCGAGATTCTGTCCGACCATGGTATCAATCGCGCGACCGAGTCCAAGCGCCGGCAAAATGACCAACGAGATCAGCCGCCCCCCAAGACCGTAAGCGGCGACCACCGGCGGCGAGAAAGTGACGACGATGGCTGCGAGCGAAAGCAACGCTAATGCGGTCGTCGACTGCTCGATACTCGTCGGAATCCCCAATCTGATGAGATCCTCGAGAAAGTCCATATCCGGACGCAGGTCAGCGAGACCAACCGCCGGCCCCTGACTCGTCCCAAAGATGATCCACGCACCGATAACGGTCGCTAGCCCACGGGCGAGAATCGTCGAAAACGCCGCGCCTTCGATCCCCCAGCCAGCAAAGCCGGTCACCTCAAAGAACGTCACCTCGAGGCCCATCCAATCGACCGTCCCGAGACCGGGTGTCGCCTCGAGCCACTCAAAGACCGGATTGTTCGTAAACCCGAAAATAAACAGCGGGTTGAGGATCACGTTTGCCACCGCGCTCGCGATCATCACGAGCATCGGCACACGGGTCTCACCGTATCCCCGCATGAGCGCCTCGAAGACGAAGAAGCCGAACATCAGCGGGATGCCAAGAAAGATGATCTCAATATAGTCGGCCGCAAGCGGAATCACCGCCTCGGCGGTCTCGGGGTCACTGGGGAGCAACTCGAGGGCGGGACGGGTATAGAGATAGCCGACAATCCCGATTCCGATCGCCAGCAGGGTGGTGAATGTAATCGTCTGGCCGGCGACTTTCCCCGCTTCCGAATCCCCCGCCGCGCCGGTGTACTGGGCGATGAGGATTGCTCCCGCCGCAGTAAAGCCACCGGCGACGGCGATCAACAGGAAAATAAGCGGAAAGGCGAGACTGATCGCGCCAACGGCATCAGCCGAAAGCCGACCCAAATAGAGCGTATCGACGACGTTGTAGGTCACCTGGAGCAACTGGATGACGACAATCGGCCAGGCGAGATGAAAGAGCGGCGCAGCGAGACTTCCTTGGGTAATCGAGTCCCGCGGCTTGCTCTTTCCACGGCGCTCGTCGTCAGCGACTTCACCGTGATCGTCATTACCGTGTGGCTCATCACCGCCACCTGACTCATCGCTCACATCTCATCCGAAGGTTACTCGAGGGATGAACGTTGTGCTGGAGTACTGTTAACACAGCACGATATTTCTCTGCCGACTCGCTCACCTCTAGAGCAACTGGTTCGTGTAAAGAGCGTCGCTATCAAGCGAACCCGACTGAACCGGCTCGCCGTCAACCGTCTGCAAAATGCCTTCCTCTGCAAGCCATTCGACAAATCGCTCCCACCGATCCCCCTCCATTACACCCCACTGACCGTCCTCAGTACACACCGCCGGCGCGAGTCGCCGCTGACTCTCGATGAGGAACTCCGCATCCGACGGTCCGAACCGGTCAGCCGTTTCTGCCAGTATCCTTGCAGCTGCCGCCGGCTCCGTCGCTGCCAGCTCATAGCCTGCAGCGGTTGCCTCAAGGAACGCCTCGAGCGTTTCGGATGCCTGATTGATCGTCTCCGGGTTGGCTAACAGCAGTGGCGTATAGCCGTAGGGAACGTCATATTCGTCGAGCAAAAACGCATGGAGGCCGATTCCGTCGCGTTCGGCCTCGAGCCCTTCCCACGGCATGAATACCCACGTCGCATCCGCTTTCCCCTCGAGTAACGTGTTCCAGATGCCCAGTTTCGCCGGCGTCGTGATCTCGATATCGCCTTCGCCACCATCGTTTCGAATGAGTTGTTCCACGATGTGGTCCTCGAATCTAGCGTCGTAGGAGGCATAGACGCGGCCATCAAGGGCTGCAGGCCGCTCGAGACCGCTGTCGCTGAGCGTAACGATTGCACTCGTATCCCGTTGGCAGACAGCTGCAATCGCCGTCAGTGAGGGGTAGTCGGGATGGGTATGGTAGCTGATTGCACTCTCAGAGGGCGCGATTGCGAGCGTCGATTCACCGGTGGCAACCCGTTTCGCTGGCGTCGTCTCATACCCGTCTTCGGCCGGCGAACGAAGCGTCACCGAGAGTCCCCGCTCCTCGTAGTAACCTTCGGCTTGTGCAACGTACAGCCCGGTGTGATTCGTATTCGGCGTCCAGTCTAAGGCAACCTCAAGTTCAGTATCTCCAGCCATCAGCGGGACTTGTTGGCCGAAAAACAAAAAACGCTTCCCTAGGGTTGCTCGCTCGTTTCGATTGCAAACTCTCCGCGTGGATAGGCAACACACGTTAGCGTGTAGCCGTCGCTCATCTCGGGTTCCTCGAGCATCTCTTGGTTGTCGTGTTCGATCAACTCGTTTGCGTCCCCATCGATCTGACCGGAACAGGAGACACACTGGCCCTGTCGGCAGGCGTAAGGGAGGTCCCACCCTTCCTCTTCGCCGGCATCGAGAATCGTCTCGTTGTTGGCGACTTCGATCGTCTCGCCCTCTTTGAGGAACTCGATTTCGAAGTACTCGATTTCGTCTTCAGGGATATCCGCGGGACTCGAGGCTTCCTCGCTTTCGCCACCTTCGCCGAGTTCGCCGGCTTCGCCTTCAGCACCACCGACGGCCGCAACGGCCCCACCGCCGCCGATTGACCGGTTCATCGGCTCAGGGAAGTCCGTCTCGGGAACGGTCTCAGCTCGGTGCTCGAGCAGTTCCTTTGAAATATCGTTTCGCGGGTTCCAGGCGGTCCCGCTCATAAAATGGAGCGCGACGGCACCGAGGGTTAGAATAATCCCGATGGCCAGCCCCGTGATGCTCACAACCATGTATGGGTGTCAGTTGTGAGCGATGGTTTAAATCAATTGCGAGGCCGCGTTGGCTGCCTGCTGGTGTTCGGTTTCACTGTCTTGTGAGAGGCCGACCAGCGGACCGTACTTCGATGACGAATCCATGTTGCGTTGGTTCGTCGGACTACTGCCCAAAGAGTGCCCGGCGGAGGACGGTGGTGAGTGATGGTCGCTCTCTTGAGACGTTCAGCGGTGACGGTACCGAGGGTTTGAGATCGACTGACGGCGGTCGATAGCCTTCGATATCGGCGTCAGTCAGATGGTAGTTGGGATACACGTCTGTCTGCTGATATCGGATCGTTTGTCTGAACAACCCCTGTCCGAGTACGCGAAACGGTTCCGGTGGTTCCAGTCCCAGACGGAGATGCGCATCTCGAATTTGACATGCGAGATGATGAACGAGCAACCCTTGGATGGACGATGGTGGCAGGTCTTGGTCGATCGTTCCAAGCGGTGGTGTCAACTGGAGTTGCGCATCGACCGGTCCATCGTGAGTGTGACTGCGCTGCCCGATGGTGTTCTCTTTTACACGCCCATCACTCCCCTGCGTTTCGTAGAATACATCCACCGCCGAAACCTCCGCAATCGGCTCTGTTCCAGGAGCGAGATGGTCTGTCATCGCCCGCTCGAGTTGTGCGGCTGTCTCGTAATCGTCAGTGCCGCCAGTCACTGTTTCGAACGGGTCCATTTCCTCGGTCGCTTGCAGAAACTCGTCGAACTCGAGTCCGGTAAACACGTCCGCTCGAAAGACAATGCCGCCGGCGGCATCCTCCGGTGTCTCGACAATTGGCGCAATATCTTCTCGCAACGAACTTCGATACTGGTGTCCATACTCGCCGAACAACCGCTCAAAGGTCTCCGTCTCGAGGGAAAAGACCGCTCCGAGTGTGAACGCAAGCCACTCGGGAACGAGTTGTGGTTCAACTGTCGGATACCCTTCGGTTGTCAAAACGAAATACTGGGCGAACGCCTGTACCTCACTTAGCCGAACTAAATCGTGGTCCGTCCGATCCTGTGTTTTATTGGGATACCCATCCTGCTTATGAGCAGTTACGGCCCCGTCCTCTTTTTTTATATCGATAACGTGTTCGACTCCTTCGGTATCGATTATACTCAGACCGACCAAGTCATCTGTTTCCCCGGTTATTTTTCCGTCCATTATTCCCTCCTGCTTTGGCCTGCCTCTGGTTCGTCTCCGGTCTCTGCCACAGGGATATCCGCACCGATACGTTCTAAGAACGCCCGAACGCGACTTTCAGCGCCAAGTAGTTTTCCGATTTCATAGATGACGTAGTAATCGTTGCGGTGGAGACGGTCTTTGCCCACGTAAACACTGCCACCAACCGCGAGCGTGATTGCAATCGCTTCGGGTTGGCTCACATCACACTGGGTGGTCAGTATCTCCTGGGTCACAGTCAGGGTTCCGGCTGTAGTCAGATACTCCGCATATTTGTATGCGTCTCGAACTCGCTCGTTCGGTATCACGTCAGCATCGTCAATGCCCGTTTCGATGTCTCCGAGGGACATCTCTCCACTGATGATCTCACGTCGAGTCTTATCCACCCGCTGGATGTGAACGTCTGTTCCTAACCGACTCACTATCAACGGTTCCTCACCCGACAACGCCTCCGCAGCAGCCTCATCAGCCTCCCGTTCTAACTGCGGACCGGGATCAATTTCGAGTCCAGCATCCGATTTTGGCATCATCGAAATCGCCGCTCCCGCCTGCTGTTTGACGTGGGTACGTTCGTGAACGAGGAGAAATTGCCCTTCCGGACTCTCGGGATCGTACTCACCGGAATTAAAGACAATATCGGAACCACAGGTGAACGCCTTTGCGTCGATTGCATCCGCCGCGTCGGCGGCTTTCGCCCCCGTGTGAACCCGTACGTCGGAGAAATCAGCATCCATCCGGTCCTCAAGCGCCCGCTGGATGGTCCCATCGAGCGATTGGCCTTGACTGCCTAAGACATCTAATACGACCCCTGGCACGTCTTCTCGACACGTCCCGGTCCCCTCGAGTGAGCGTTGAATCCGAAAGTCGGCCATCTCTTGGGGATGCCCCATTGCTTTCTTTGGCATTCCCTCCTCGAGCCAACCGTGCAATCGGTCGCCGTAGCGTTTCTCCAAGCGTTGAAGCTGGTGAAATTCTTTCGCACTCTCGATTTCCTGCCCGTAGTGGGCTTCGGCGTGCGCCTGATCCTGAAAGGTTGGCACTGACGATTCCGATCGCTGGGCCGACCGTGTTCGATTTAGTCCCGGAGTCGATGACCGACGACTCGAGTCATCGGTCGCCGAATCCGAGTCTCTGGAGCGTTCGCGTTTAAATCCCATTGTCGTTGACATCTTTCGATTCGCAACATCCTGTTAAAAATTCAACTCCAGTTTCGATAGGTTTCTACAGTGCTAAAAGTAATTGCTGGACTTTGATCTCCCTCAGAAACGCATCGGAGGCCGAAACAGATCGGTTGTAAACGCAGTTCGGCAGATCACCGAATCAAACGATTACTCTTCTCGTCGCGGGACCTCGTGACGACCAAATCCGTAACGGAGACGGTTGGCCAACCGCCGGGAGAAGCGCTCGTCAGCCCGTGAGCTAAAGCGTTCGGCAAGTGCCGTATAAATGAGCGGCACCGGAACCTCCTGTTCGAGCCCCTCTTGGACGGTCCACGTTCCCGTCGAACCACCTTCGATTCGGTCGGCGACATCGCCCAAATCAGAGCCTTCCGCAGCAAACGCCTCCTCACACAGCTCGAGCAGCCACGACCGGATAACCGCACCGTTGTTCCAGACGCCAGCGACGGCCTCGAGATCGAGGTCGTACCGACCTTCGTGAAGCAGTTCAAAGCCCTCGCCGTACGCCTGCATCAGCGCATATTCGACGCCGTTGTGGACCATTTTCACGTAGTGGCCTGAGCCCACCTCCCCCATCCGGGCATGGCCATCGGGGCCCGTCGCCACCGCATCGAAGACGGGCACGAGCGCGTCATAGGCCCATTGTGGGCCACCTATCATGAGCGAAAAGCCAGCCTCCGCACTGCCTGGCCCGCCGGAGGTCCCACAGTCGAGATACGCCGCCGGACAGCTCCCAGCGCGGCGCACCGAATCCTGAAAATAGGAGTTGCCGCCGTCGACGACGATATCGTCTTTCGAGAGATGAGTCTCGAGTTCCTCGAGGGTGATGTCGACGATGTCGCCGGCAGGAACCATTAGCCAGATGCGTTTTTCTTCGCCAAGTGTGGCGGTGAGATCCGCGATCGAATCTGCCGGCTTAGCACCGGTCTCGGCCGCCTGCTCGAGGGCCGACTCATCGACATCGTAGGCGACGACCTCGTGGCCGGCCTCGAGTGTCCGTTCGGTGACGATCGCTCCCATCCGTCCGAGTCCGATGACGCCCAGTTGCATGATATCCCCTCTGCAGAGGAGTGAGGTAGTGGTTGTGATTCGGTGGCGCTGTCGGTTGTTAGTCACCGGCTATGGCTCACGACGGCTTGGCGGCTCCGCCGCCTCGAGCAACGTGAGTGGGTGGTCTTTGTTGCCGGTCCCATCGATGATCACACAGTCGGCGGTTTCGAGTGGGAGTTCGCTGAGTTCCGTCTCCGCTATGTTACGGCTCGGGACAATCTCGACGCCAGTACCCGGTGACGGAATACCGTCACCAATAGTGATAACCCGCTATCGAGTTCCGCCCATATGTCCGCTATAAATAATGGCGCCCATAAGAACGTTTTGGCTATTATATTTGCTCTCTCATGATCGTTTGGAACCCTTTGTCAGCGTTTCCGAGGCTGTGGTTCGACGTGTGCCCAGCCGATGGCATCAAGGACGACAACCCGGTCATCGTACTGGACATAGACGCCGTTGTAGTCGCTATCACTCCCGTCATGGTAGGGAAGCCGCCGCCGGACGTGATCGACAATCCGCCATGCTCCGGATCGCTCTACGGTGACGTGTTCCCACTCTTCACGGGCATCGTTAACAATTGCTCGTTTCAGTGCCGTCTCGAGGCCGGGAATCTCCCGAAGACGGTCGGATGAGGCGTCGATGACGGTCGCTCCGTCGGGAATGTCTTCAACAATCCGCGCCCCGACATCGGCCGTCGAGGTTCCATCCGCTGTGCGTCGCTGACCGGCACGAATGAGATAGCCTGCGGCGACAGCCGTCCCTGCCGCGAGAAGCGACAGCGCGACATCTTTGCCACTGAGAGTCATGGCTTCACCTTGTGGTTCTCAATTAAGTAACTTTTGGCAGACTGTCTATATTTCACGTCTGTTCTGTCCAATTGTCTGACGTACGTCTTACTTTACTGCCTTCCAATGGCTGTTCGGACACTCAGATCAATTGTCCAAGGAGATTCGTCGTAATTAGGCCAGCAACGACCAGCAAGCCAATCGAAACGACGGCGGCTGCTCGGTACAATGGTAAGACACTTGCTGCCGGCTCACGCAGCTTTTTGGCCTCGAGTCCGCGCTCGAAACGCTTGGAGCCAATCTCGACTAACGCAGCTAGAACGAGCCACAACACGACCATCAGCAACACCAGTTGACCGTTTGTCGACCAGAAGAGGTCCGGCCGTGTTCCGCCACCGATGCTGTAACCCCGACCAGCAAGATGCCCACCGGTAAGCAAGAGCACGACTGCACTTACGCGAGTGATCGTCGTGAGTTTCCCAGATAGCACAGCCAGCGGCTCAGTCGTCGTAAACGCCCCATCTCGAGCGAGCGGGAGGACGACGAACGCGACGTAACAGACGCTCCCGGCCCACACGGCCGAGAAAATGAGATGAACGATTCGTGCAACGGCAGTATCGACCATACCGCCTCCTTCGAGAGCGGCAGCATGAGCGTTATGACTTCCAGACACTACAGCCGGTCGAGGCCGTCACAGTCGGCGGTCGTTCGCTCAACCCACATCTCAATCTCCTCATCTTCAACGACGATACCGAGGGTATTGGTGTTGCAGTCGGCCAATTCACGCCAAGTGAAATCGAACTCCTGACAGCCGTCCGTGTCGCCGATGTCAACACAGACTCGATAGCTGCCGGCTTCGGTGAACGCGGCGTCCCGAAAATCATCCCCCTCGACTGACTGGACGGTTCCCGACTCGCTGAACGTCGCCTCGCCATCGAACGCAGTCTCACCATCGCGCGTTATCACGTGCGCGACTGTCGTCGCGTCGGCTCTAACCCGCACTGACAGCGGCGTGTTCGCTCCTCGAGTCTCGTGAATTCGCTCGCTACAGCCCGCAAGCCCACCAACACCGCCGGTGGCCGCAAGCGCCATCAATCGCCGTCGTCTCATTGCGCCCACTCGAGGAACCGGCTCCAAGTGTCTTGTGGGTTGACATTTTTGACAGTCCACTACTCGAGCCATGCCGGGGTCAACTCGGCGACCTGTCGTCGGAACACCGTGTACAGGAGAGCGGGAAGCAGGCCAGCGGCGAGAACAACGCGGAGTCCCCCCTCAAAAACGACGAGTGCGGGTGCCAGCAGCACCACGCCGAGGGCAAAATCTTCGGGTGCTCCGTCATATCGAATATACCGACGGGCGCGCATCCATCGCCCTGCAGCGTGGTTGTAGACGGCCTCCGTCGACTCGTTCTTCCAGGGGTCGAACTCCGGGCCACAGCCCAACGCGTCGCTTGCAGCGTGAATCCATGCCGCAGTGACGAACGCCCACACGCCTGCAGTCAGCGGCAAGGGCGCCACAAGCGCTAGTCCGGTGGCGACCATCGAAACACCTGCGCCGTACACCGGAAAATGGAGGCTCTTGCGATGTGCGAGAAGGATATCGAGATCAGGGGCAAGCCCGCCACAAACCGCGCCAATCACAAGCGCTATACTGAACTCGGGAACGACGAGCGCTACCGGGACCACGAGTGCAACACCAGCATACACGTGCGTCGTGGCCATCATGCGTAGTGACTACGACTGGAACCGTCTAAACCCTACAGGTTCTCGCCCTGATAACTTCCCTCGTAACTCGTCTCGTGGTCGGCTTCTGCCAACACTAGTTGGGCGATTCGAGCCCCCTGCTCGAGTTCAATTGGGTGATGAACCTGCAACAGTCCCTCGCCGCGTCCCTCGTAGCCGGCATCCCAAACAGCCGTGTTGACCATCGCGGAGTTGCGAAGCAGCGACGACCGCGGATACAGAAAGCCGACGTGTCCGTCCGGAATCTGAATGCGCTCTGCATACCGGACAATGTAGCCACCGGGCTCGAGGCTGTACGTCTCGGCTGTTGGCTCGAGAACCGACCGCTCGCCAACCGTCTTTCCGTCAGTCGAAATCCGGCCCCGCTCCTGCTGTTTGTAGACGGTCTCGAGTGTGAGATCAACGCCGTTTGGCTGTACTTGGTCGTCGGTCGTCGGCGCAATGTGCTCAGCAACGAATCTTCCGGATCGATACATTACTTCGAGAGCCTCTTTTTAACACTAAAAACATATCGTCCGAACGCACGCCACACGGGTTCATGGGCAACTCTCCCAAACGTTCAGTTATTACTGATAATGGCCTATATTTTTGGGCGTGCATCCACTAAAAAACCAGCGGGCAACACACATCCGTCGAACCGGCTCTATTTGTCATGGTCGTCTCTCAACTAACACGCTGGATTTATGAAGCCGGACGGCCGAGATTCGGGTGCTATGGGACAAACACTCACTGAGAAAATCCTTGACGATCACCTCGTCGAGGGCGAACTCGAGACCGGCGAGGAGATCGGGATCGAGATCGACCAAGTTCTCACCCAGGATACGACCGGTACGATGGTGTGGCTGCAGTTCGAAGCGATGGGCTTAGACGAAGTCCAGACCGAAATCGCCGCCCAGTACTGCGACCACCAGACCTACCAGTTCGACTTTAAAAATACCGACGACCACCGTTTCCTGCGTTCTGCAGCCGGCACCTACGGCGCTCATTTCTCTCGCCCCGGTAACGGTATTTGTCACAACGTCCACCGCGAGAACTTTGCGGCCCCCGGCAAAACGCTGCTTGGCTCTGACAGCCACACGCCAACGCCCGGCGGCATCGGCGAACTCGCCATTGGCTCCGGTGGTATCGACGTCACCGTCGCGATGGGTGGCGCTCCCTACTACATTGAGATGCCAGAAATCGTCAGCGTCCGCCTCGAGGGCGAACTGCCTGCGTGGGCGACCGCCAAAGACGTCATCCTCGAGTTGCTCCGTCGCCTGACCGTGAAAGGTGGCGTCGGCAAGATTCTCGAGTACACCGGCCCCGGTGTCGAGACCCTGACCGCTCCAGAACGGATGACGATTACGAACATGGGAACGGAACTCGGCGCAACGACGTCGATCTTCCCAACTGACGAGCAGACCGAAGACTACTTAGAGCGCGTCGGCCGTGGCGAGGCGTACGTCGAACTCCAAGCCGACGAGGACGCCGAATACGACGACGAAATCGTCGTCGATCTTTCGGCCCTCGAGCCGTTGATTGCCCAGCCCTCGATGCCTGACAAAGTCGTCCCTGTCAGCGAAGTCGAAGGCGAGGAAGTCAATCAAGTCATTGTCGGCTCCTGTACGAACGGTGGGTACGAGGATATCCTCCCCGTTGCGAAAATGCTCGAAGGCCGAGAGACCGCAATGGAGACCGAGACAATCGTCGCACCCGGCTCCAAACAGGCAAGCGAGATGCTCGCCCGTGGCGGCTGGGTCGCAGAGATGATGGCCGCCGGTGTCAACTTCTCGGAAGCCACCTGTGGGGCCTGTATCGGGATCGGGCACGTACCCGCCTCCGATTCGGTTTCCCTGCGAACGTTCAACCGCAACTTCGAGGGCCGCTCGGGGATCGAAGACGACAACGTCTACCTCTGTTCCCCGGAGGTCGCCGCCGCCGCCGCACTCAAAGGCGAAATCATCGACCCACGGAACCTCGCTGAGGAACTCGGCGACCTCGAGGCACCCGGTGTCGAGCTTCCAGAGCAGTACGACGGCTCGAAAACGGACCTCATCGCACCTGAGGAAGCGATCGACGACGAGCTTATTAAGGGTCCGAACATCGGCGACGTGCCGATCAAAGACGGCCTTGAGACTGGCTACGACAGCGAGCTCCTCCTCAAAATGGAGGACAACATCACGACCGACCACATCATCCCGGCAACCCAGGACATCCTGATGTACCGGTCGAACGTCCCCAAACTGAGCGAATTTACCCTCAGCCGTGTCGATGACACCTTCGCCCAGCGCGCACTCGACGCCGACGGCGGCTTCCTCGTCGCTGGCGAGAACTACGGCCAGGGCTCCTCGCGTGAACACGCCGCCCTCTGTCCGATGTACCTCGGTATCGAAGGCGTCTTTGCCCAGAGCTTCGCCCGTATCCACCGCGCGAACCTCTTTAATTTCGGCATTATCCCACTGACGATTGACGAAGACACCTACGGACAGTTCGAACAGGGCGACGACATCGAAATCCTCGAGGACGACGTTGGGGCAGCCGTCCAGAGCGGCCAAGAGAAGTTCGACGTTCGCGTCAACGACGATTGGGAGTTTACGGCCACGCTCAAAGCGTCCGAGCGTGAACGGGATATCCTCGCTGCCGGTGGCAAACTCTCCTGGACGAAAAACCAGGCGACCGGTGCCGGCGCAGCCCCTGCAGACGACTAATTTTACTCTCTTTTATTTGTCTGGCCGACTCGTCAAACGCTATCAGGGCCATCTCCGAAGCGTAGAAACAACCGGTCCCGACGCGAGGACGGACTATCACTGCTGGCTAGATTAAGCCAAACACCGATAGCCCTCTCTGTGACAGCACAGGTATGACCCGGTACATGACTTCTGGCGATGACACCGTCGAACGACACTGCCCACATTGTCGGTGGCATACCGTCACCCACTCCTACCCCGAACTCGTCAAACGTTATCAGGACCATCTCCGAAAAAATCACCACGACGTATGGGTTCGAAGTTAGTTAGGGCTCGAGAACGACCTTCGTCACGCCCTCTTCGCGTTCGTCGAACTTCTCGTACATCTCGGGCGCTTCATCTAGCCCGACGCGATGGGAGACAACCCAACCGGGGTCGGCTCGCCCCTCAATGATGAGGTCTCGAAGCTGGCGGTTGTACTGTTTGACGTTGCACTGGCCCGTACCCAGCTTGAGCCCCTTCTCGAACAGTTTGCCGAAATCGATACCCAATCGACCCTGTGCAGCCATTTCGTCCGGTGCACCGGGATCGGAGGGAACGTACAGGCCCGGAATGCCGAGTCGACCGGTCGGACGCACGGTCTGGATTAATTGGTTGAGCACGACTGCCGGATTCTCCTTGGCCGGATCGTAGGCGTAGTCTTCGGTGTCGGTATCGACATCCTCGGGATCGGTTGCCTGATAGCCAACCGCATCGACGCCTTTGTCCACACCCCCGCCGTGGGCGTCTTTGATCTGCTCGGCGGGATTGCCCTCACGGAAGTCGATTGCATGGGCATCACAGTGATCTTCGGCCGCCTCGAGGCGGCTCGGCACTTGATCGACGACGTAAATCTCAGACGCCCCTTGAATCTTCGCGCTGTAGGCCGCCATCAGCCCGACTGGCCCAGCCCCGAAGACGGCAACCGACTCTCCGGGGTTTAGTTGCGCCAGCCGGGTGCCGTGCCATCCGGTTGGGAAGATGTCTGCCAGCATCGCAAACGAATCCTCGTGTTCCTCGCCCTCCGGAAGTTTCAGGGCGTTGAAATCAGCGAAGGGCACGCGCAGTTTCTCCGCCTGCCCGCCTTTATACGGCCCCATTGCCACATAGCCGTAGGCTCCGCCGGCGAATCCGGGATTGACGTTCGTACAGAATCCCGTAAAGCCGTCCTCACAGTTCTGACAGAACCCACAGGCGACATTAAACGGGAGGACGATCCGGTCACCCTCCTCGAGTGTCGTAACAGCCTCGCCGACTTCGGTGACGACGCCCATGTTCTCGTGGCCAAAAACGATTCCAGGTTCGGCGTCCGTCCGACCCTCGTACATGTGGAGGTCCGAGCCACAGATTGCACTCGTCGTGATATCGATGAGTACGTCGTTTGGGTGCTCGAGTTCCGGCTCCTCGACCTCCTCGATTGCTACTTCGTGCGGTCCTTGGTAGACGACAGCGTCCATTGACATTGGTTATCTCACTCCACAACGATCCACCACCATTTTGCGGTTAAACGTTGCTGTGAAGGCTCAGACCGGTGTTGGTTAGATTTATCACGATCGATAATTATGTTGTTACAGCCGGCCACGACCGTCTGCTGGCGCGGGGTGTTTCGGCAGTGCCAGCCAGTTCACTTTCACCCCGGCAACAGAGGTTTAAATACCATTGGGCGCGAATCCCGATATGCCTCCCATTGATACACAGGAGGAGGCGTGATACAATGAGCGACCTACGACAACATGCAGCGGACGTACACGACCAGTTTTCAGACCATCTCGACCTCGAGATTGACGATGTCGAGAGCCGACTCCAGACGCTCGTCGGCGAGTACAAAGTACCGATAGACGAAGCTCGCAGAAGCGTTACCAACCACTACCTAGAGGAGGCCGGCATCGACCGAGACGACATCGCAAGCGGGAGCAGCGAATCAGCCACCGTCGAAGAGATCGACGAACCCGAACAGTGGGTCGATCTAACGGTCAAGGTAATCGAACTGTGGGAGCCCCGTAGTGACTCGATCGCCCAAGTCGGTCTCGTCGGCGACCAGACCGGGACGATCAAGTTCACTAAGTGGGCTAAATCCGAACTTCCCGCCCTCGAGGAAGGCGGCGTCTACCGCCTTGGCAACGTCGTCACCGACGAGTACCAGGGCCGATACTCGATCAAACTCAACTCGACAACAACGATCGAGGAACTCGATGAGGAGATCGAAGTCGGCGACGACACGAGCGTCGTTGAAGGGGCGATGGTGGATATGCAACGCGGAAGTGGCCTGATCAAACGCTGCCCTGAAGAGGGCTGTACCTACGTCCTCCAGAACGGCCGCTGTCCGGAACACGGCGAGGTCGAAGGCGAGTTCGACCTCCGCATCAAGGCCGTCGTCGATGACGGGCTCAAAGCCCACGAGGTCATCTTCAACAAGGAAGCGACCGAGGCACTCACCGGCATCAGCTTAGCGGAGGCAAAAGAGATGGCAATGGACGCGCTCGATACGACCGTCGTCGCCGACGAAATTGCAGACAAAGTCCTTGGCACCTACTACCGCATCGAGGGACCAACCTTTGGCCGCTACGTGCTCGCAGACGATGTGGAAGCATTCGAGGATCCGATCGATGCTGAACCGCTGCTGATCAAGGCGAGGTCGATGTAAATGAGTAGTGCAGAACTCACCCGCGAGGTCGCCCGCCGCGTCTTCGCTTCGGAATTCAACGATTCGACGTACAGCTTCAAAGAGTCCGACGACGAGCGAGCACCCAACTACTCCCTGCTGCCAACCGGCGACCGCGCTAACCGCGTCTTCGTCGTTGGAACGCTTACCGAAACCGAAGATGTCGGCGAAGAAAGTGAGTACTGGCGTGGACGCGTCGTCGACCCGACGGGGACGTTCTTCGTCTACGCCGGCCAGTACCAACCCGAGGCCGCTGCCGCCCTGCGGGAGACCGAACCGCCAGCCTACGTCTCTATCGTCGGCAAACCCCGAACCTACGAGACCGATGACGGCACCGTCAACGTCTCGCTGCGACCGGAGTCAATCGCCGTCGTCGATGCCGCCACCCGTGACCGTTGGGTCGTCGAAACCGCCGAACGGACGCTGGATCGGATCGAGGCATTCGAGGCGTGGGCTGCCGAGCACGAATCGCCCGAAGGCGCCTCAACGGTCCCCAGCAACGAGTACGCCCAGATGGCTCAGGAACGTTATGACTCACCCGTCGAAAACTACCGCCGGGCAGTTGTCCAAGCCCTCGAGGGACTCGAGGAGTCCGAAGCGACGGCCTAACCGGCCGCCACTCGATTTTTAGCGTACTGTCATCGCCGGGTGACTGTCACGTCTGACAAATCGTTAAGTGTGTTCCACCCGAACAGCGGAGACGAACACGAAGATGGGCAACAAGAACAAGACCGTCTCCTTTCGCGTCCACGAAGACGCGTTCAATGCGCTCCAAGAGATTGCTGAAGAGCGCGACATCTCGTTGTCCGCCGTCTTTCGAGATTACGTTGACTTACTGGTCGAACACGATGGCCAAGTCGAGGTCGTCCCAGAAGCCGAACTCGGTGGTCGAGAGAGCGACGAAAAGACGTTCCCGCCGACTGTCGAAGTCCCGAAAAGCTTCGTCCGCGAACACGAACGCCTCGAACTCGAGACCGAACACCTCCGGGAACAGCTCGAAGAGCACAAAGCCTACGTCTCGGAGCTACGCGATCAGGTCGAAACTGAGAGCGCAGACGAAGTTATCCTGCTTGACGACCTCGACGAATAGCATCCTCAGCGCGTCAACTCATTTTTTTGCTGGCTAATCTCCGCGCGCTTTTCGGGTGCGCCGTCGACTCGAGCCAGCGATTCGGCGGCCTCGAGCGTCCGAATGCCGCTGTCTAAAAACGAGAGCATGTCGCCGCTGTAAGCATACAGCATGTAGTCGTCGCTCATCACGTCCACGATGGCGTCGGGGCCCAATCCTTGGGCACGTAACTCGAGAAGGTACGCCATGAATTTGCGTTCCGGACAGCCACAGTAGGGATTTTGCTCACAGTCACAGTCTAAAAAGTCCGTGGCGAAGTCGAGCACCCGCTCTCTGGTCGCCTCATCTAGTTTCTCGAGGCCTTCGCCCTGAAAGAGGATATCGAGCGTTGCCCCCTTGAACGCCCCCTTTGGAATGTTCGTGTCGAGTTGGGAGCTGATCTGGCGATGGTTTTTGAGATAAATTTTGTCAGTGATGGCCACGCGTTATGCTGGCTTACGGTCGGCGGCGGCAAAAACGCGACGGTTGAGCCCTCGAGTCGTAACGTATTTCAGGTGTACCGCGAGTAGATACGAGTGCAGTTGTGTGTCCGGGTTAGGGTAGTGGACTATCCTTCAGCCTTGTGGAGGCTGAGACGCGGGTTCAATTCTCGCACCCGGACCTTTTGACGACGACTATTGGGAGGAGTGAAAAAGCCAGAAGCGAAATTGAATCACGCGAGACGAACGGCAGTGAATCTCGCAGCCGGGGTCACTTCTCCCAGTCGGACCTTTTTATCACGAACCCGTTCTATCGTGATGCCCTCATGATTCACCAACGGGGCTGTCTCTGGTCAATTGCTCGAGCAACTGCCGGTGGGCTGGATACGAATCAGCGAGTTCGGGTCCGGCGAGTTCGAACTCTTCGAAATCGAAGCCGGGTGTCACCGAACAGCCGAGCAGGGAGAATCCGTCGTCTACCCCCTTCTCCGTCTCCTTGCTCTCTCCATGGGCCTCATCGTCACCCGTCACCTCGGCTGCAAACCACGTCCCAGCGGGAACGACTGCCTGAAACCGGTCGCGACCGAGTTCGATGGTCTCGAGCCCCTCATCCAGCAGGTAGAGGGTGAGTGGCTCACCGCAATAAAAATGCCAAAGCTCATCGGAGGTGAGGCGGTGAAACGCCGAAAAATCCCCTTGCTCGAGGAGATAGTAAATTGCTGTTGCCGTGGGGCGGTCTCCACCGTGGTCTGGAAGGGTGTCGCCCGGGACGGTCACATCCGACGCGTACGTTCGTCTAAAGTACCCACCCTCCGGATGGGGCTCGAGGTTGAGTCGGTCAATCCACGTCTGTGCGTCGCTCATGCAGCCACTTTCGGTCACGAACCCATATGCTATCGGTATCGTATCGTACTACCGAGTTCGGTGACCGATTGCATCCACACTGGCGAGTGCGTCTCGTACGTCCGCCGGCCTCACGGTGAACGGCTCGTTGTGGATCGTCTCTTCGTCGGCACAGGCGGCTTCGGCTGCAATCATGAGCCGGTCGTCTGTGGGCTCCTCGAGTCCAATTTCGGCAAGTGTTGTCGGCAGCCCGACCGTCCGTGCGAACGAGACGATATCGTCAACGAACGCATCGTCCCGTCCCTCGAGGACGAGTTGGGCAATCGTCCCGATGGTTACCTTCTCGCCGTGGGTTGCCTCGTGGGTTGCCTCGAGTTGGGTCAGAACGTTGTGAATTGCGTGGGCGGCGGCCAGCCCGCCGCTTTCGAAGCCGAGGCCGCTTAACAGTGTGTTGGCCTCGACGACGGCTTCGACGCTTTCGGTGACGGCACCCCGTTCGACCGCTTCGACGGCCTGCTGGCCGTGGTCGCGGAGGGTGGTATAGGCGAGTTTCGAAATCGCTTGCGCCGCTCGTGTCGGCCGCGTCCCAAAGAGGGTTGTCGCCCCTGACCGGTAGGCTGCATCGGCTTCGAACCAGGTCGCAAGCGCGTCACCGATACCACCACGGAAAAGTCGCGTCGGTGCGTTGGCAACCACCGCAGTATCGATCACCACGAGTTCCGGGTGCCGTTCATACACGTGGAACTCGAGGAACTCGCCGGCCTCAGTGTAGATGACCGCGACGGAGCTCGTCGGTGCGTCCGTCGAGGCGATCGTCGGCAGCGAGATGAGTGCACAATCGACGTGTTCTCTGGCGGCTCGAGCCGTATCAATCGTTTTGCCGCCGCCCATCCCGACGAGCACGTCAGCACCGTACTCGGCGGCGATGTCGGCGACGCGTTCGATTTCGCTGTCGGTGCATTCACCGCGAAATTCCTCGTGTCTGAAGTCGACTCCGGCGTCTTCGAAACTCGCCTGTACCCGATCACCGACGAGATCAAAGACGACGTCATCACTCAGAAGGAGTGCTGTCTCACCGAGTGGGTCAGCGTGCCCCCCAACATCGTCGATGACGCCTCGGCCCTGTACGTAGCCTGCTGGAGATCTGAATACCTGTGTTGTCATTTATTCACCGGCTGGCTGCTCGATCCAGCAGCAGTCATACCTCAACCAGCAAAATATAGCCTCGGTGACCTCCACTCGGGATGGGTGGGACGGTTCTCCAACACCGATCGAAACCGAAGATGTCGGCGAGGAAAATTGATTGGTACGGCCTATCGCATGCTCCCTCTCGAGAGAGTGACCGACTGTATGGTTGTTCACCATGCGCTTAGCGTTGCGCTCGGAGATCCGAACATCGTCCCGTTGTCACTGGCCCAACGGGGCTGAACCCTTATCTATCAGTGGTTAGTGATACTGGTATGGACTCCACCGCGAGTGCCGGACATGTCGGTGCTGGCCGCTCGAGGCCGGCTATGCTGCGCGCTGGGGTGACCCGGCAGGCAATCGCCGTCGTGTTGACGTTCGTCGGATTAGTTGGTGGCCTCTTCGGTGGCTGGTTCGACGCTCCAGAGCGAGTCGTTCAAGTTAGCTATGGACTCGCCTACGTCTGTGGCGGGTGGTATGGCCTCAAAGCAAGCATTGAGAGTCTTCGTGTCCCGGAAGTCGAGATTGACCTGCTCATGATCGTCGCTGCCCTCGGGGCGCTTTATATCGGTGCGCCGTTCGAGGGAGCGATGTTGTTGTTCCTGTTTTCGCTCTCGACGGTGTTAGAAGAGTATGCAATCGGTCGGTCTCGAACCGCGGTTCGGTCGCTCGTGGAGATGCGCCCTGAGTCGGCACAAATCCTTCGTGAGGGACAAACCAGTACGGTTCGAATCGAAGCTGTCGCTGTTGGCGATGTCTTCGTCGTTCGCCCCGGTGGTCGAATCCCCCTCGACGGCGTCGTCGAATCGGGTGAGAGTACCGTCGACCAGTCTTCACTCACCGGCGAGTCAGTTCCCGTGCTAAAGGAACCCGGTGATGAGGTGTTTAGCGGGACGATAAACGAAACGGGCAGTTTGGAAGTGCGAGTAACCAAAACCGTCCAGGAGTCGGCCATCTCCCGCCTTATTCACTTAGTCGAGGAAGCCCAAAGCAAACGGGCTCCCACCCAACAACTAATCGACCGGTTCCAGCAACCGTACGTACTTGGCGTGTTCCTCCTGACGCTCGTGGCAATTGCGGTCCCTCTCGTCGTATTGAATCACGCGTTCGACCCGACGTTTTATCGAGCCATGACGCTCATGGTTGCTGCCTCACCGTGTGCCGTCATTATTTCAACACCGGCAGCAGTCCTTTCTGCCATCGCTGCAGGTGGCCGACAGGGCGTCCTGTTCAAAGGCGGCGAGCACATCGAAACGGCGGGAAACGTCGATGCAATCGCCTTCGATAAGACCGGGACACTCACCGAAGGGAACACGCGGCTCACCGATGTATACTCACTTGAGGAACCAGACTGGACGGAGACGGAACTGTTGTCAGTGGCCGCCGCCGTCCAGACTCGTTCGGAACACCACCTTGCAATAGCGACCGTCGAAGCAGCCACGACACAGTCACTCGAGATTCCCTCCGCGACAGGGTTCGAGGCAACGGTCGGCAAAGGCGTCCGTGCAACCCTCGGTGAGCGGACGATTCACATCGGCAATCCAAGATACTTCGAAACCGTCGAGTTGGACCGTTCAATCGACGGTCTCGAGGCGGGTTTAGCGTCGGTACGAGCGCGACAAGCAGACGGAAAGACCAGCGTGCTGGTCGTCAGTGAAACCGAAGCGAGCACACAGGCGGTTGGCGTACTCGCCTTTACCGATACGGTCCGACCCGACGCAGCGGCGATGATCGAGACGCTTCGAACTCGCGGTGTCGAGCGACTTGTGATGCTCACGGGCGACAACGAACGCGTCGCCCGACACATTGCGGCCGAACTCGGAATCGACGAGGTGCACGCCGAACTCCTCCCCGAAGAGAAAGTTACTCACATCGAACAGTTACAGGAACGATACGAAGCCGTTGCGATGGTCGGAGATGGTGTCAACGACGCTCCGGCGCTGGCGACAGCCGATATCAGCATTGGCATGGGCGGTGCCGGAACCGATGTCGCCCTCGAGACGGCCGATATCGTCCTCATGTCCGATAAACTCGAGAAGTTGCCCTACGCGTTTGCCCTCAGCCACAAAACCCGGCGAACGCTGTATCTCAACTTCAGTATCGCCTTCGGCGCAATCGCAGTCATGGTCGTCGCCATCCTCACGGCGGGGATTCCACTTCCTGTTGCGGTTATCGGCCACGAAGGCTCGACTGTGCTCGTCAGTCTGATTGGCTTGCGGTTGCTCCGATTTGATGGCTGAGGTGCGTTGACGGCAGGTATCACAGTGACCTACACCGGCTGTGTCGGGTCCGAATGGTCTCTTTCGTCGAACCCAACAATCATCGTCGGCTCTGAGCGCGTCACCTCACAGGACGCACCCCGCTCGACCGGAACCGATTCACCCTCCTCGAACTCGGCTGCCGAAGATACCAGCGTCGCTTCAATCTCGAGAGTCAGTTCGTCGGATCGCCCCAACTGGTTTGGGAGGGCGAAACTCGAGCGGTCGTATCCGACTCGTAGGTCGTAGTCGACCATCTCTCCCGCCGAGTCAACCAGGCAGCCTTCGACCGGTGGTGGGTCGACCGAGCGAGCAAACGGTGTGGGATTGGTGAGGGTCAGCGTCCCGAGTCGGTGTTCGCTACTCAGACGGTCGGTTTCAGGGTCCGTTTCACTTGCATCTATCACGACTTCGTCTTCGAGGTCGGCAGTGTACTCGAGGTCGCCACTGACACTATCTGCTCCGACGAGCACAAGCCCAATGCCACAGCAGGCGAGCACGACGAGCCCTGCAGGTCGACGACCAACGGTGAGTCGGTCGTTTCGGTGGCCGTATCCGAGGCCGACAAAGAGGGCCGTCGAGGCGACCAACAGGACGAAGATAGCGCCCGAGGAGGGTTCCGCTGTCGATTGTAGGGGCCATAATAACAAAGTTACGTTCCTTGGAATTAAATGTTCGCTCGAGTGCGGTTCCGTCGGGTTATGTCTCCGCATCTCAGTGTGTGACCGGGACTGACGGTTCTCGGGCCGGATGGTTTCTGTGTAGGTTTCGACTCTCGTCGTGAGCACTCGAGAGTGACTGATCGTGTCTGTCGCCCCCTCAGATTGTCTCGAGGCTCACGTCGCGGAGATCCATATCAATCCCGAGGGGATGGGGTTCGTAGCCGGCGACTCGTTTTTGTGTAGCAACGAACCGGACGTAGTTCGTCAGCGGGGCTAGTGGAAGGTCTTCCATTGCGATTGCCTGGAGTTCGTTGTAGGCCTCGGTTCTGGCCTCCCTCTCGACTGATTGGCTTGCTTGCTCGACGAGGTCGTCTGCCGCCTCGTTCTCATAGGGCATGTTCAGGACGGTGTCCTCGGAGTGATACCAGCCGAACAGCCGCGAGGGGTCGCCGGCTGGAGCGACGGACCACGATTCCATCGTCACGTCGAACTCGCCGGCCCGCTTTGCGTCCTGCATCGCTGTACTTTCGGTGACGCGAATCTCACACTCAATGTCGACTTCACCGTACTGTGCCTGGATGATTTCGGCGATCTCCGGTAAGCTGTGGACATCGTACGTCCAGAGCGTGAACGAAAGCGACTCGTCATCTCGAGTCCACCCGTCGTCCGTCCGTTCCCAACCCGCCTGCTTGAGTAGCTCCTCGGCACGCTCAGGGTCGTAGCTGTAGTCGGGAACATCCTCGTTTCGCCAGTCGCTCATCACCGGTGGCAACACGCCCGTTGCTGGACTGGTCAGGCCGCCAAGAACGCTGTCGACGATCGCCTGCTTGTCGACGGCGTAGGTAAGTGCTTGTCTGGCCTCCCGGTCGGCAAACAGCGGGTCGTCGGTGTTGAAAACGAGAAATCGGGTCGATGGAACGTCGGCCACGAGCGCTTCGAGATCCGCGTGTTCCTCGACCGTCGAGTGCTGTGAGTCGGGCAGCCGTTTGATCAAATCGAGTTCGTCGTTCTCGAGTTTGAGCACCCGCGTGTTGTGATCTTCGACCACTTCGTAGGTGACTCTCTCGAGTTGTGGTGTGGTTCCGTGATAGGCTTCGAACGGAACGATTGAGAGTTCCGAACCCGGCTCCCAGGAGTCGAACTTGAACGGGCCAAGCGAAATCGGTTCCGTAACCTCGCCATCCTCGATGGCGTTCGGGCTGAGGAGGACAGCCGTCCACGAGGTGAGCTGCGAGAGCAGTGGGGCAAACGGCTCGTCAGTCTGAATTTCGAGTTCGAACTCCTCAGTTTCGGTGACGGACTCGACTGGCAGGTCCGTCATTCGAGGCGATTCCTCGAACGTCCGCTCGAGTGAGAACGCAACGGCCTCCGCGTCGACCGGACTGCCGTCATGGAACTCGAGGTCCTCCCGAAGCGTAAACCGCCACGTCCGGTCGGTTGGGATCTCCCACTCGGTTGCGACGGCTGGCTGAATCTGGCCGTCGTGGTCGACGTCGACAAGCGTTTCGAACATATCAATGCGGTTGCCAAGCGCATTGTCGAGCGTGTCAAACGTCTCGAGCCAATTTGAGGCCAATCCAATTCGAAGCGTGTTTTTTTCTTCATTTGTCGGTCCGCTGCCGGTACAGCCGGCAACGGCTCCGATGCCCAGGCCTCCGGCCGACTGGAGTACGTTTCGACGGGTAAGCTGTGTCTCCATGCCATTACGATCGTAACATCATATAATAAGAGTTATTAACTAAATTTTGAAGTTAATAACACTTCTCGGTCCGTTTGGATGAGCAACCTCCCGCTGTGGCTCGGCAGTCGATGAGAAAGCTTAGTCCGATGTCGAAACAACACCTGCCGGCCGGGCAGACCCACTCTCTTTGATAATGTTCAGGGCCGTCATAATATCCGTTCGAGAGAGGAGTCCCACGAGTTCACCATCCTCGACGACGAGGAGTCGCCCAATGTTGTCCTGCTGCATTCGCTCAATTGCAGTCAGCGCATCCGAACCGGGGCTAATCGTTTTGAGGTCACGGCTCATCACCTCTTCGACCCGATAGGCATCCCGCTCGATGGGCTTGATCTGTTGGGCATCACTCAACGTTACCAACCCGACGAGTTCGCCTGCCTCGAGGACCGGATAGCCGGTGTGGCGTTCGATGAACATCCGTTCGACCAGTTCGGCAATCGAGGTGCTGGGGTCGACAGTGTGCAACGACGATTTGGGAGTCATCAGGTCGCTTACCGTGACGTCCTCGAAGGCAGCCCGCATCGTGACCTGTTGGGACTCACTCGAGGCCCCGATATAGATGAAAAAGGCGATGCCGATGAGGATGATATTGAACGCGATGAGACCGAACAGTCCCATCATAACAGCGAAGAATTTCCCGACGGAGGCGGCTTGCTGGGTTGCTTGGGCATACGGTCGTTTGCGCGCGAGCAGCGCCCTGAGCACGCGGCCACCGTCCATTGGAAACGCCGGCAACATGTTGAATCCAGCCAGCGCGACGTTCAACACGGCGAGATAGCCAAACAGAAAGAGGAGGCTGTCACCGACCGTTGCCCCGAGGCCGAGTGTGGGAACGAGCAGAAAACCGATATAGGAGACAACGCCAACGAGAATACTGACGATTGGGCCGGCAATGGCAATATTGAGTTCTTGTCGCCAGTTTTCGGGCATTTCTGAGAGGGCGGCAATGCCACCGAAGAGCCAGAGCGTAATCGAATCAATCGGAAAGCCATACCGTTGGGCGGTTAGTGAGTGGCCAAGCTCGTGAAGCACGACACCAACAAAAAGGCCGACTGCAGCGAGCAAGCCAAGCACCCACGGCATCATCCCACCAGTGAGTGGTGTCGGATCAATGTTGGTCCCCCAGAGACTGTTGAGAATGCTCACTGTCGGCTCGATTTGGACGCCGATCAGATACGCAAACAGCGGCAGCACCAACAAAAACGTTAGGTCAAGCTTGATCGGAATATCAAACAGCGTCCCGATCCGGAAACTCTTCATGTAAATTCCTAGTGGCGGCAGCCGCTTAAACGCGATGTTGGCTGCTCGACAGCAAACGGCCCAGTCGCTTTACACTACTCAGTATCGGCCCATTGAGAGGCCCTTTCATGGGAACCGGGCACAATATCTATATAATCACATTTAACCAGATTACGGTGTATATATTGCATGCAGCATAGATTTATACCGCTCTACGGAATTGATTGAAATACGATGATGCAACAGCAGCATGCCACACCCGAGATCGACCCCATTCCGGACGATATCAGCTCGTCCGAAGCAAAGCTGGTCTATCTATACCTCGAGGCCGCAGGCGGGGCAACCGTCGACGACCTGAGCGGGACACTGGCACTGAAAAAAATCTCGATCCTGAGCGTGCTCAACTCCCTGCGCACGACCTCCCTAGTCGAGAAAACCGGCGACCAATTCGTCACCACATAAGCTAGCCCTGTCCCAGGGACTCTGTACCTGCGACGCTACTCACCCCCACGAACCCAAATCCGGTGGAGTGTTCTCACTCTACTGCTTGTCATCGCAGCCACACTGGCTGCACATTCGTTTCCTCATCGAGTGCCCTCGCCGTGTCACAGCGGTTCGAAGGCTTTATCCGCGAGGTAGGCTTCCGTTTGCGTAAGTAATCACAACCATGTCAGACAAACCCGCCTCCATGTACCGGGAGATCAGTAAACCGGCCTACACACGCCGCGAATACATTACTGGCATCCCCGGCTCGAAGATTGCACAGCACAAAATGGGCGATGTTAAAGCTGAACCCGAAGACTACCCAGTCCAGATCAGCCTGCTCGTCGATGAGGAGTGTCAGATCCGACACGGCAGCCTCGAGGCCTCGCGGCTGTCAGCCAACCGGCACATGATCAAAAGCGCTGGTGAGGGTAACTACAAGATGATCCTTCGAAAGTTCCCCCACCAGGTTATTCGGGAGAACAAGCAGGCGACGGGTGCAGGAGCAGACCGTGTCTCCGACGGAATGCGCCAGTCATTTGGGAAAATCGTCGGCACGGCCGCCCGAATCCCTCGTGGCGACCGCGTCTTTACCATCTGGTGTGATGTCGAGGATGCCGCCTTTGCCAAGGACGCCCTTCGCCGTGCGTACAACAAAATCTCACCGCCATGTCGGATCGTCGTCGAGAAAGGCGAAGAGAAACTCATCGCCTAACCGACTCACTAATTTTGGGCGGTTTACTCGTTCGTTGCGTCTCGAGAGCTTTTTGTCTTCACGCTCACAGTGAGAAGTGCCGATGATCGAGCTTGCGGTCGCAAACCGAAAACAGACCTTTGAACGGATGGCGCAACCGCTAGCTGACCGCGGTATTCACGCCCATCATGTGCCCGTCTCCGAGCGGACGGTTGCTCTTGACGAGCCGCCGTGGGCTGGTACCGACTACAACGTTGGCTTCGTCTATCCCGGTCGGCTGATGGAGGGAGGCGTCGCTGACGCGTTGCTTTCGGTTGACTGGCTCAACGGCCGAGACGCCGTCCTCACCTCTCGGAACAAAGCTGGCGTAATTGCCAGTTTAAACCAGGCAGGGCTATCGGTTCCACGGTCGGTGTACGTTTCAAACCCTGTTGGAGAAGACGAACTCCGGGCAGCGTTCGAGCGGTTTGAGTCGCCGGTTGTCGTGAAACCGAACTCGACGACTCGTGGCATCGGCGTGGCGAAAGCCCACGATGTCGACTCCTTTCTGGGACTGTGTGATTATCTCTCGCTTGTTCACGACTACCGGGCAACTGGTGACAAATCATTTCTCATCCAGGAGTATCTCGCAGACGCCGTCGATTATCGGGTGATGGTCGTCGAGGGAGAGTACGTCGGGGCCGTCGAACGTCGGTTGCCGGAAGCGGCGACGACTAGCGGCCAATGGAAACACAACGTCCACCGGGGTGCCGCCGCAACTGGTGTCGAACTGCCCCAGGCGCTCCGTGATATAGCCGAGTCGGTGGCAACAACCCTCGAGATTCCGTTTGTCGGTGTCGACCTGTTGGTGACTGACGACCGGGTGGTCGTCAATGAGACGAACGCCCGCCCGACGATTGATACAGCGACAAAGTATGAGCCTGAGTTCTATGATCGGCTAGCGGGCGCAATCAAGCGAGTTGCCAGGCCCTCGTAGCATCGCTCGTCGGTTAGACAGACTAAAATGCTAAAATCGGTGACCGAGAACCAAACTACTCGAGGCTGATGTCGGAGGTTGTATCAGCGACGTCGAAGATGACCTCAAGGACGCCGTTGTTGTACGTTGCCGTTGCGGTGTGTTCATCAACGCGGCGTGGTAGTGAGATCCGTTCGTCGTACTCACGGTGGTCGCTTCGGGCCGAGATCGTTAAGGATTTGCCATCACACTCGAGATCGATATTCTGTTTTTCGACACCGGGAAGATCAGCGACGACGCGGACCTCTTGGTCGGTGTCGTGGACGTCGACGTGTGTATCAGTTCCAAAACCGGAACTGGCAGTTGCCGCTGAGTTGAAACTCATGTCGCCGCCGGTCATCATTTCGTTCATCATCCGCTCTATCTCGCGAAACAGGTCATCAAAGGGATCCTCACGGTCATCTCGGCGCATAATTGACGCTACGAGTGGGAGGTGCAAAAACTTGTTCCTCGGTGCAACTAGTCGGCGGTCGGACGGTCGGCGACCGTTGTCGGCGGTTGCTGAAATCGCTCGAAGCCGATTCCAAGCGTACGATTGGTGAGCGTGCGGCTTTCAGGTCCGCTGTGAGTGCCGGCGACCGCTCGAAGTGCGTCGATATTTTCGGGGACGACATCGGCTTCCTGGTGGATCGCTTGCACGCAGTAGAACTCTCGACCGTCGACGGTGATCGATTCTTCCCAGATACAGTTTTCCCAGATGTCGCCCCGTGGCCGGCCGCTGTCACGAGCAAACTCCTTGAGCGTTCCCGTGCCGTCGATTTCGGCGGATCCGGGAACGAGCACCAGCCGTGGCTCCCGTTCTAGCCGTTCTCGCACGTCGGCTTCTGCTGCTGGCGCGTTTAGGGTGACGTTGACCACGTGGACGTGCATTTGTGTCGTCGGCACTTTCAGCCCGATAGTATCAATCGAGAGTCCCGGAAAGACCGTTTGCACGTCCGGACCGTGGTGGGATGGAACCGTGACCGGATCTGGGACGACATCGTTGATCGGCCCCCGGTCGGTCTGGTTGGGGTCTCCACCCCGTCGAATCAGCGTCACTCGAGCTTTTTCGATGCCGACGAACTCCGCAAGTGGCCCAAGCAGGCGAGAGAGGCCAGTCGTGTTGCAGGATACAACGCGCACGTAGTCTACCCCGATCGCGTCCTCGAAGTTCACGCGCGAATTGAAACTCACATCGGCAACGTCTGGCGCTTCGCCGCCCTGAAACAGTGCTGGTGTCTCACACTGTTCGTACAGTGGCCGATTTTGGATACCGATTCCACCCGGTGTTGTATCGACGACGATATCGCTCGTTTCGACCAATTCCTCGAGCGGGCCGGCGACCTCGATCCCGTTTTGTCGAAAGGAGTCGGTGTGGGCAGGGTCGACGGTGTAGAGTGGATAGCCGGCATGAGCGGCACCGGTGGCGACGTAATCCGGTCGTACTTTTGCAACCCCGATGAGTTCCATATCGGGTTGGACACAGACTGCATCTGCGACGCGTTTGCCAATGGTGCCGTAGCCGTTAACCGCGACCCGTAACATATGATTTGCCACAGTGGCGACCTGCATAAGTCTTTGGTAGCTGATATATTTAACACAAAATCGAGTACTTGTTTCTGTAACCACACCACTGAAAGATCGCTTCCGAAAGCTCAGTCATCTTCAGACATGTCCTTCTAAATTTATAACTATCTGTAGTTTAGCTAGCGCCAGTAGACGGTGCCCGTGACTGTCCCATTAAATGGCTGTCTATGTCAGACAGATCCGTTTGGTGTCATTATGCGCCCGCAATCAGGTAGCTATTTTATCCTGCGTTGCCTACTACTCAAATATGAGTGAAGATTCACAGGCAGGAACAGGCGGGGAACCAGTACGCGTCGGGTTAAACGGTTTTGGCCGAATCGGCCAGAACGTCCTCCTTGCCTCACTCGAGACACCAGGAGTCGAGGTCGCTGGCATCAACGACATCATGTCAAACGACGATATGGAATACATGATCAAATACGACTCCGTCTCCGGCCGCGTTGAGGATGTCTCCCGTGAGGATGACGTACTCACGATTCAGGGCCACGATGTCAAACTCCTCTCTGAACGCGACCCAACTGACCTCCCATGGGACGAATTGGGCGTTGATGTTGCGTTCGAGGCAACTGGCCTCTTTCGGACCTACGACGACGCCGCCCAGCATCTCGAGGCCGGCGCTGAGAAGGTCGTCATCTCTGCACCACCGAAAGGCGACAAACCGGTCAAAACGATCGTGTACGGCGTTAACCACGACGAGTACGACGGCGAGGATGTCATCTCCAACGCCTCGTGTACGACCAACAGCGTCGCCCCAATCGCAAAGGTACTCGATGAAGAGTTCGGCATCGAATCCGGCCTCCTGACGACCGTCCACGCCTACACCGGCACCCAGTCGCTAATCGACGCCCCACTGGCCAAACGTCGCCGTGGCCGGGCTGCTGCCGAAAACATTATTCCAACCTCGACCGGTGCCGCGGTCGCCACCACTGAAGTCCTCCCACAACTCGAGGGGAAACTCGATGGGATGGCCATGCGCGTCCCCGTCCCAAGTGGTTCAATCACTGACCTCACCGTTGACCTCACCGAAGATGTCACCGTCGAAGAGGTCAACGACGCATTCCGCGAGGCTGCCGACGGCGACCTCGCCGGCGTCCTTGGCTACACTGACGAGGAAATCGTCTCTCGAGACATCCTCGGACTGCCGTTCTCCTCGTATGCCGACCTCAACTCGACGATGGTCCTCGAAGGCGGACTCGTGAAAGTGCTGACGTGGTACGACAACGAGTACGGCTTCTCGAAACGGATGCTCGACCTCGCGACGTACGCCCTCGAGAACTAATCGACCCACCCTTCTCACCGCGTCTTTTTTTTTCACCCGCCCAGCCGCTGCGTTCGACAGACTATCGTTCGATGGTGAATCACGCTGTTTTAAGCGTCCTCGTCTCCCCATTAGGCGTATGTTCAACACGATCGACGACCTCGAGCCTGGCCAACAACTGCTGCTTCGAGCCGACCTCAACGCACCCGTTGAAGACGGCGTCGTCCAAGACAACCGTCGGTTTGCCCGCCACGCGAAGACGCTTGCCGAACTCGTTGAGGACGACCACGCCGTCGCCATCATGGCCCACCAGGGCCGTCCCGGTAACGACGATTTCGTCTCTCTCGAGCAACACGCTGACATTCTGGGCGACCACCTCGACCAGGACGTTGGCTTCGTCGCTGACACCTACGGCAACGAGGCGCTTGCTGCCATCGGCGACCTCGAGGATGGCGACCTCTTGGTACTCGAGAACACCCGGATGTGTGATGACGAACTGCCTGAAAAGGAGCCAGAAGAACACGCCAAAAGCGAGTTCGTAAAGACGCTCGCCCCCGAGTTCGATGCGTACGTTAACGACGCCTACTCGGCGGCCCACCGCGCCCACGCCTCGTTGGTTGGCTTCCCACTGGTCATGCCAGCCTACGCTGGCCGCGTGATGGAAACGGAGTACGAGGCAAACACCGCGATTGCTACTCGCGAGTTCGATGGACAGGTGACGATGGTGATCGGCGGCACGAAAGCAACCGACGTTATCGGCGTGATGAACACCTTAGGCGACAAAATCGACACCTTCTGTATGGGTGGCATCGCCGGCCAACTCTTCGAGCGAGCGGCGGGCTACGATGTTGGCTACGACCGCCACGAGGGCCTTGACCTCTATGACAGCCAGTGGGAGGCAAACGAGGAAATCATTCGTGACCTCTTAGAGGAACGCGGCGACCAGATCGAACTCGCCGAAGGGCTTGCCTACGAGGAAGACGGCGAGCGTGCCGAACACGACAACGAGGAACTGAACGCCGCCGAGTACGACTACATGGATATCTCCGAGGCAACAGTCGAGAAGTACGATCCGATCATCCGCGACTCGGATGCCGTCTTCATGAAAGGTGCCCTCGGCGTCTTCGAGGATGAGAAGTTTGCAACCGGCACCGTCGGTGCGGTACGCGCAATCGCCGAAACGGATTGCTTTTCGGTCGTCGGCGGTGGCGACACCTCCCGCTCGATCGAAATGTACGGTATGAGCGAAGATGACTTCGACCACGTCTCAATCGCCGGCGGAGCCTATATCCGGGCGCTTACCGGCGAATCGCTGATCGGTGTCGAGGTTCTCCAACAAGCGGCCGAGTAGGCGTTTTGCTCTATACGGTGGCGCTCGAATTGCTACTTGCTGGCGACGACGCTGACACAGCGGAGTGAGCAATGGGGTAACACCTATCGGTCAGCCAGCCGACGACTCTGGTATGAGTGACCTTCGCGAACCAGCTGAAACAGCGGTGAAACAGTGTTTGAATCTTACAGCTGAGGAGTCCTGTCTGATCGTTACTGACGACAACCGAGCCTCGATTGGCGAGGCGTTGTATGCGGTTGCCAGTGAGATAACCACCGACGCAGTAATTGCTCGCTATCCACCTGGAAACACCCACGGTGAGGAGCCCCCCTCACCGGTTGCGGCGGCGATGGCCGATGCCGATGTCGTGCTTGCGCCGACGACAAAAAGTCTGACTCACACTCGTGCACGGACGGCTGCAACGACAGCAGGCCGGCGCGTGGCGACGCTTCCGGGGATTACTGAACCGGTGTTTCTCACCGGATTGGATGCCGATTACGAGGCGATTGCCACCAACTGTGAGGACATTCGTCGGCAGGTCGCCGACGCCGAAACAGTTCGGGTTACGACCGACCTCGGAACGGATATTACGTTCGAGATCGGCGACCGCGAGTGGTTTGTCGACACTGGCATCGTCCACGAACCCGGGGCAATGTCGAATCTCCCAGCCGGTGAAACGTTCGTCAGCCCGGTGAGTGCGACCGGTCGCTTCGTCGTCGACGGTACAATGGATCCACATGGCTTGCTCGAGGGCCAGACGCTTGCGTTCGAAGTAGAAGACGGCCTCGTGACGACGATTGAACACGAGGCCGTTCGTGAGGTGGTTGAAGAGGCTGCTGCGGAAGTCGGTGAGGCGGCGTACAATCTTGCGGAGTTGGGTATCGGGGCGAACGTCGCCATCACCGAACTCGTCGGCTCGGTGTTGCTCGATGAGAAGGCAGCGGGGACGGTGCATATCGCAATCGGTGACGATGCCGGAATCGGCGGCAAGATTGACGCACCGATTCACCTCGATGGCATTATCCGCGAGCCGACGGTGACCGCTGACGGCACGCCAGTGACGTTGCCAACACCGTCTGCAGAGTAAGGCGACGGGGTCCAATCGGCTTTTAGGCCCACAGCGTCAATCGGTAGTATGACCGATATTCCGGACCGTATTCCAACCACGTGTCCGTCCTGTTCACCGGACCTCGAGACGGTCCATGAAGTCCTCTCTGCTGGCGGCGGTAATCTCACCGTCCGCTGTGGAGAGTGTGGACACGTCCATAAGATACAGCCGCCACAAACGCGGGAAATGACACTTGATGTTGTCGTCTCCCAAGACGGCGAATCGTTTTCGGCGAACGTCACGACACCCGCCGAAGAGACGATCGAAACTGGCGACGAGTTCCTCCTCGAGACCGAGGAGGTGCTTGCGACCGTCCGCGTGACGAGTCTCGAGGTTGGCGAACAACGCCGAACCGACCGGGCGACCGCCGAGGAGGTCGAAACCGTCTGGACGCGTGAGATCGATAACGTGAGCGTCGACGTGACGATCCATCCACAAGATGGTCGCCGAGAAAACAGCCGAAGTATTACCGTGTACGTTCCCGGTGACCACGAGTTCACCGTTGGTGAGATCGAGACGTTCGGTGACGATGAGTTTGAGATCGACGGTATTGCGATTCGTAATGACGCCGACGGCTATCGAAAAGATAAGTTCGACCACGATGGTGACATGGTGTTTGCCAAGGATATCAAGCGCATCTACGCCTGGGATGAGACGAGCACCGCATGGTCCGCCTGGTAATCGACCGATAGCGCAAGCGCGTTATTGATTACTGTCCGTCCGGTACTGCTGCTATGGATCTTGGGGCATTGCGCGAAGATATGGTCGACGGCCTCGAGCACGATACAAAGGCCGTCATCGAGAGCAACGCGCTTTCTGTCGCGATGCGAGAAGTACCCCGACACGAGTTCGTCCCGGACGAGCGGACGGCTTACGCAGACTGTGCCCACGAACGACGTGGTACACGGGTTCTCGCACCCCAGACTGTCGCTCGATTGCTCGATGCACTTTCCGTCGAAGCCAAAGCGGCGACCGTCCTCGTCGTTGGTGCTGGTGTCGGCTACACGGTCGCCGTCATCGCGGAACTCGTGGGGTCACGGAACGTCCACGCCGTCGATATCGCCTGGCCGATGGTTGCTGAGGCACGAGAAAACCTCGCCCGAGCCGGCTATGACGGCGTACTCGTCGACCGCCGGGATGGGTCCGCTGGCCTTCCAGAATACGCACCGTTTGATCGCATTTTGCTCGAAGCCGCCGCCATTAAGCCACCAAGTTCACTGCTCGAGCAGTTGGCTCCTTCAGGTCGACTCGTTTACCCACAACTCAGTCCGAACGGGCAACGTCTCACCGCTGTGACGGCTGAGGGCGAAACACGGCAGTTCGGTGCAGTCTCATTTAAGCCGTTGCTCGTCGACGGCGAACAGTCCGGAGCGATCGAACGCAACCGAACCGAGCGCGAGGATCTCGAGTTCGCCGATCAACGGCGGGACACCCACACCGGCTGGGAACTGGACTGGCTCGAGTGGGGTTAAGTGCGTCCGTTCACGTGTGAGTGCTGCTTGGGAATAAACGCGCTGAAAAGTGGGGGTGGGGTGGGGGGGGGGAAATGGCGACAGTCCGTTGATCGCCAATATAGTGTAGTGAGTAGAGGTGATTAAATATACTCTCTAATTGTTGATGCGTGTTGGATGGGGGACACTAATCAATTAGAACTCCGCCGAAACACCAACTCGACCATTGTCCGTTCGGCGGCTCGAAGATGATAGTGATAGGTTGGGGGAGAGACGCCGAGTGCGGCAGCAAGATCTTCGCCGTTACTTTCCCGTGGCCACGCAAAGAAGCCACTGTAGTGGGCGGCTTGTAGGGCTTCGAACTGGCGGGCGGTCAGCCGTTCTTTCAATTCGGCATCGAGCCGGTTTGTCGATCGCGTGGTCGTTGTTTCCCGCCGGGCACGGAGTTCCGTCTCGGGATACGCTTCCTCGATAGCCTCAATCAGTGCTCGCGCTTCGATCTGTTGTGGAACGTCGAGGACGATTGTCGACTCGCCGTCGCCTGCGGTTGCCGTGTGTATCCGAACATTATACTCTCGGAGAATTTCGATGAACGACGTCGGCTCTGTCGTCACCTCAAACAGCACGCTATCTTCGCCTTCGGAGACAACTGACACCGTTTCGACCGATGCCCACCGATCGGCTAACGAGGCAACCGCATCAACCGAGACGTTCGGAATCGAGACGAACAACACGACACGCCGGTCATCTCGATCGATCAACCCCTCGAGTGAAACCGGCCGATCGACGGCCGCTGACAGGCGGTTCAACAGCAGGCGGGAGTCCCGACAACAGAGTTCTAACTCGAGGCGGTTGTCGGTGAGTAGTGCCCGTGTTCGCTCGACTGAGCGAATTGCGTGGCCGATCGTTTCTCCGAGTTCACCGAGCACTTCTCGCTCGCTTTCGGTGATCGAATCAGCCTGTGCCGTGTAGATGACGAGTGCGCCGTAGCTCCGGTCAGCATCCACAAGTGGCACTGCCAGCACCGTCTGATAGCCGTAGGTTAGTGCTTCCTTTCGGCGCTGCTCCCACGACCCCTCATCGAGGACGTTGCCGATGACATGAACGGCCTGCTCCTCGAGGGCGTGTTTGACGAGTGCGATCTCGGGCGCTCGGTCGCCATCCTCACGGATCCGGTCAATGTAGGCTGTATCTGCGCCAACCCAGACGGTCGGTTCCGGTGGGTCGTCGGTACCACCAATCCAGGCAAATAGGTAGCGGTCGGTTTCGGCGAGTCGATCACACACTGCACGTTCGACCTCCTCACGCGTTGAGGCTTGGGCAATCGCTCGGTTGATCTGTCGGACAATCTTGTTGGTGTGATTGAGTCGGGTCAGCTCTTCGTTTTGGCGGGTGAGCGTCCGGTCGTGTTCTCGAAGCAGCTGCTCCCGTTCGGCTCGATCGAGTGCCGCTTCAGTGTTTGCGGCGAGAATATAGACTAGCTCACTCATCGATTCGTCGAATCCATCGACGGTCTCTGCACCGGCAACGAGAATCCCGTGGGTCCCAAGCGGAACGATCAGCTCGCTTCGACTCAACGTCTCACTCACGTCCGGCTCGGAACGAACGTCTTTGTAGTACGTTCCTTTCCCTTCTGAAAAGACGTTCCATACGAGCCCTTCCCCACGCTCAAACGATTTTTCGGTATCCAACAGCTCTCGTGATTCGACCGTTGAGGCGGCATGGACGATTTCTCCTCTCTCCGGTTCGAACGCGTAGACGGCTACGATTGGAATATCCAGAATGTCTCCGGCGGTGTTGACTGCCGCTCGATATATCTCGTCTTTCGTACTGGCCCGCATTAGATCCCGCGTCGTCTCGTGGAGTGCCGTCAACGTCCGTTCGTACCGTCGCTCGCTCTCTCGGAGTTCTGTCTCGGCTCGGTACTGGGAGACGGCGTTCGTAATTTGGTTTGCGAGCAACGTATAGCGCTCTTTGCCCGGCTTCTTCTGGAGATACTGCGTTACACCCGCAGAAATCGCCTCACTCGCAATCTCCTCTGACCCTTTTCCAGTAAAGAGAATAAACGGCAACTCCGGCTCCTGTGTTCGGACCGCCTCGAGAAACTCGAGACCGGTCATCTGTGGCATGTCGTAATCGCTGACGATGCAATCGATTTCGGTCGTGTTGATCGTTTCGAGCGCTGTTGCTGCGCTGGTTGCTGTTTCAGCGCTGAGTTGCTCTTGCTCTCGCTCGAGCATTGTTGCAGCCAGTTCGGCAAAGCCGGGTTCGTTGTCGACGATGAGGACGGTGATCGGGTCAGTCATACTCGGCCTACCGTCACTAGTCGGTTGACACTTATCGACTGTGACAGTGATCTGTGCGTACAACTGACTGGGTCATACTAAATTGTGCTGGAAGCGGGTGAGAATTGTTCGTTCGATGACTTTGGACGCCTTAAGTACACGTCGCCTCGTGAACGACCCCACGCAGTGAGTCCACGATTGGGTGCACGGAAAAATTAGCGCTCTTTCCGGTCGTGGTCGTGATCGTCCTCGGTGTCGGCCCCGTCGTCGTTGTTCGCTTCCAACTGGGACTGATCGTCTTCCTCTCGGTCAGGTTGCCGGCGCTTTCGGCCAAACATCGTCCGTTCGCTGGTGTCCGTTTGTCGGCGCTGGCTTTGGGTTCGCTCGAGAAACTCCGGCCGGCTGACGATCGCTGTCGTATCGGCTGGTCGACTGTCAATGTTGATTGCCGCGAGCGCTTCCGGGAGGCCACTCCCTTCGATCTCATCGGTATCTGTCGACCGCTCGCGTCCATCCCGATCCGGTTCGATGGGTTCGGTTTTTGACTCGACGAGCGTCGACCAGATCTGTGTGTCATCCTCACTGCCGTTCCGTGTGGCCACACCCGCTTCCTCCTGGCCTTTCTGATAGGCAAGGTCGACAAAACTTCGCTCATAGGTCGTCTCCACCGCGTCAGTAAGGCGCTCTAGCTCTCCGGAATGGTGTTCACCGAGCCGAGTGGCAACGCCGAGTGCAAACGCTCGCTTGACGATTTCCTCTCGGTCAGCAAGGGTCTCCCAATCGGTGCCAAAGTGCTCTTCGTACATGTTACCCTTGGTGTTTCGTCGTCGGATCGACCCGGAGCCCGCTGTTCGTAAACTCCAGGCCGCGAATGTCACAGTCAATCTCCGTCCCGCGCATTTTGATAATCTGGAGGCCACGGGTCATTCCGCCGGACTCGAGATAGTTGTGCAAGAACACGACGCCGTGGGCAAGATAGTGCCCATCGGAGTAGGCCGTCGGGTCGGTCATCTCCGAGATCAGTATCACCGTCGCGTTCGCCCGCTTAAGCTTCGTCAGTAGCTTGATTAACGCGTCGAGGTCGTCCGAAAAGTAGTACTCAAGTAACATCGTCGAGTCAATCACGAGTCGGTCAACGCCGTTTGACTCGATAAACGAGACCAGTCGGTTTGACATGTTTTCGACGTTTGCAGAGCTGCCACTCGAGGAGGGAGAGAGAATCCGTTGAGCGTCGCTCTCGAAGACATCGAGGAACTTCATCTGGCCGGAGCCGGCTGCGCGGTCGAATCCGAACTCGAAATCCGACATATCGCTGACCAGTTCGGACTCCGATTCGTGCATACTCAGATAGACGCCGGTTTGGCCTTCGAAGACACCCTTTGTGAGAAACTGAGCACAAAAAGTCGTCTTTCCGCTTCCGGGTGGCCCACTGACGATGTAGAGTCGGTCTTTCAACAGCCCACCGTCGACTAGTTGGTCAAAGCCCGGAACACCGGTGGCAATTCGCATTGTCTCACACACCGTTTGCATCGATGAAATATCTTCCGGCAATATTTGTTATTCACCTCTCACTTCTCGTTTGGCTCTACTGGCGAGCTAGTGGCGTGACGATGCATCGCTCATCTCGAGTGTTACGGCTATCGCTTGAATGTTGGTCGCCGGAAAAAGACGCCCGGTGCGGGACTTGAACCTCGGTCGCAGCAAAGCCGCTCCCTGATTCAAATCCTTTGTCTCGTACTCACGGCTCACAAAGTTGGTCGCCAGAAAAGGACGCCCGGAGCGGGATTTGAACCCGCGTCACAACCGTGACAGGGTTGTATGATAGGCCACTACACCATCCGGGCTTGCAACTCAACGTATCCGGGTTGTACTCTTAAGACTTTCCAATCGACGGCTGTGTGGTACGCCGATACGCGACACAATCGCTTTCGTTGTCAGCTCTCTCATTTCAATGCCTGATACCCGTGTTGGCTGCCTGCTGGGCGTCTGAGCGACGATGGTGTCGCTGCTTCGTGCCCGGTGTCCCTGCCAATCGGCTCTCACCACGTATGTGAACTTATGCCACAAGGCACAAGAGATATATGCCAAAACGGGCTATTCTCTGGTGTGACTGGCTCCTCCGGTCAAGTTTGCCCGGCCCATTAGCGTCTGCTCCGGTCGAGTTAGAAACCGTTAAATGCGTGCCGCTTATATCTGCCTGTAGTATCTCGTGACAGCCGCTTCTTTCCCGCCAGCCACACCCAATACATGGTAGATGTCAGCCAACACGAACTCGTGCCAGAGCACACCATCCTCGAGGAATCGATTCTCGAAGAGGTGCTCGACGAGTACAACATCGGACGTACAGATCTCCCAAAAATCAAGCGCACGGACAAAGCCCTGCCTGACGACGCCGAAGTCGGCGACGTCATCAAAATCGTTCGGAACTCGAGAACGACAGATCAGGCCATTGTCTATCGACTCGTGGTGGAATAAATGGAACTAGATCGCACAACTCGACGACAGATATCCCGGGAGTACTTTTCGAAAGAACGTCTGGCCGAACACCACTATCGGTCGTTCAACGCCTTCCTCAACCGAGGCATGCAGGAGGTCGTCGACGAAAAGGCGACCATCGATACCGACATCGGCGACAAAGAGGGTGAAGAGCCCGTCCACGTTGAGTTGGGTGACGTTCGCGTCGTCACACCGCGTGTACGCGAAGCCGACGGCTCCGAGGAACTGCTCTACCCACAAGAGGCTCGTCTGCGAAACATCACCTACTCTGCGCCGGTGTTCATGGAGATGTCGATCGTCATCGGTGAAGAGGGCGACGAGCGTGTTGTCGACTCGACGGAGACGAAAATCGGTCGGATGCCAATTATGGTCGGCTCCGAAAAGTGTAATATCGCCGGCTTCACCGACGAGGAACTCATCGAGATCGGTGAGGACCCCGCCGACCCCGGTGGCTACTTCATCGTCAACGGCTCCGAGCGCGTCCTGATGACCAGCGAGGACCTCGCCCCGAACAAAATCCTCGCTGAATACGACACGAAATACGGCGACGAGATTCAGGTCGCTAAAACCTTCAGCCAGCGCCGTGGCTATCGTGCACTCGTCCTCTGTGAGCGAACCCGCGACGGCTTGCTCGAGGTGAGTTTCCCATCCGTGTCGGGTTCGATCAACTTCGTCACTCTCGTGCGCGCACTTGGACTCGAGTCTGACGAGGAGATCGTCCACAAAGTCTCGAACGACCCTGAGGTCGTCAAGTACATGCTCGAGAACTTAGAGATGGCTGAAGTTCAGAGTGAAGAGGAAGCCATCGAGGAGCTGGGGAAACGCGTTGCCTCCGGGCAGGGCAAAAATTACCAGCTTAAACGCGCAAACTACGTGATCGACCGCTATCTCCTCCCACATCTGCATGAAGATGGTGTCGAAGAGGAAGACGTCCGGATCAACAAGGCCCACTATCTCTGTCGGATGGCCGAGGCGTGTTTCGAACTGGCCTTGCAGCGTCGGGACTCCGACGACAAAGACCACTACGCGAACAAGCGCCTGAAAGTCTCCGGAGACCTGATGAAAGATCTGTTCCGGACGGCGCTGAACAAACTCGCACGGGACGTGAAATATCAGCTCGAGCGCGCAAATATGCGAAATCGAACGCTGTCGGTTAACACGGTTGTGCGATCTGACGTGTTGACCGAGCGCCTCGAGCACCCGATTGCGACGGGTAACTGGGTTGGCGGTCGCTCTGGGGTTTCCCAGCTTGTCGACCGGACTGATTTCATGGGGGTTCTCTCTCACTTGCGCCGCCTGCGCTCACCACTGTCTCGCTCACAGCCGCACTTCGAGGCACGAGACTTACACGCGACCCAGTGGGGTCGTATCTGTCCCTCCGAGACGCCCGAAGGACCAAACTGTGGGCTTGTCAAGAACTTTGCCCAAGCGATGGAGCTCTCCCAGAACGTCGAAGACGAACAGGCACTCAAACGTGAACTGGCGTCGATGGGGGTCGAAGGAATTCCGGGCCTCGAGCGCGCCAACCGAACAACGGCTGACGATTAATTATGAGTATGCAAGAACGCGAAGCGAAGGTGTATGTAAACGGTAGTCTCGTGGGGACACATCCAAACCCACACGAGTTAGCCGAACAGATCCGCGAGGCGCGACGAATCGGCGATGTTAGCGAGATGGTCAACGTCTCGGTCAAAGATCGCACGCGCGAGGTAATCGTCAACGCCGATGCCGGCCGTGCTCGCCGTCCGCTGATCGTCGTTGACGACGGCCGACCCCGGATCACCGAACAGGAAGTGGCGGCCGTCCAGGATGGGGACCTTTCCTTTGAAGACCTCGTTGACCACGGCTATATCGAGTTTATCGATGCCGAAGAGGAAGAGGATATCCTGGTTGCTGTTGATGAGGATGACCTGACTGCAGACCACACTCACCTCGAGATCGACCCGCAGCTGATTTTTGGAATTGGGGCAGGGATGATTCCGTACCCAGAGCACAATGCCAGTCCCCGAATTACGATGGGGGCAGGGATGGTCAAGCAGGCGCTTGGATTGCCGAGTGCCAATTACCGAATCCGGCCGGATACCCGCCAGCACCTGCTGCACTATCCGCAGTTGTCAATGGTCAAAACCCAGACGACCGAGCAGATTGGCTTCGATGAGCGGCCGGCCGCTCAGAACTTCGTCGTTGCCGTGATGAGCTACGAGGGGTTCAATATCGAGGATGCGCTGGTGATGAACAAAGCCAGCGTCGAGCGCGCACTCGCCCGGTCGCATTTCTTCCGAACGTACGAGGGTGAAGAACGGCGCTATCCCGGTGGACAGGAAGATCGGTTCGAGATCCCAAGCCAGGACGTTCGTGGCGCACGCGGTGAGGAAGCCTACACCCATCTCGATGAGGATGGGCTGGTGAATCCGGAGACGACGGTCAACGAGAATTCCGTCCTCCTTGGCAAAACGAGTCCGCCACGGTTTTTAGAGGAACCCGATGATATGGGTGGGCTCTCTCCACAGAAACGCCGCGAGACGAGTGTGACGATGCGCTCGGGCGAATCGGGCGTTGTCGATACGGTAACGCTGATGGAGGGTGAAGACGGCTCGAAGCTCTCGAAAGTGAGCGTTCGTGATGAGCGTGTGCCCGAACTCGGGGACAAGTTTGCCAGCCGCCACGGCCAGAAAGGGGTTGTCGGTCACTTGGCCCCACAGGAGGATATGCCCTTTACCGAAGAGGGGGTCGTCCCTGATCTCGTGATCAACCCTCACGCGCTGCCGTCGCGGATGACCGTCGGTCACATTTTGGAGATGATCGGTGGCAAACTCGGCGCGATGGAGGGACGGCGGGTTGACGGGACTCCCTTCCTCGGTGAGGACGAAGACGAACTCCGCGGTGGACTCGAGGAGAACGGTTTCAACTCTGCGGGCAAGGAGACGATGTACTCCGGGGTGACGGGTGAGAAAATCGAGGCCGAGATTTTCGTCGGCATCATTTTCTACCAGAAGCTGTACCACATGGTTTCGAACAAACTCCACGCCCGTTCGCGCGGGCCGGTGCAGGTGCTGACCCGTCAGCCAACGGAGGGGCGTGCCCGCGAAGGTGGCCTGCGTATCGGTGAGATGGAGCGGGATGTGTTCATTGGTCACGGTGCGGCAATGACGCTCAAAGAGCGCCTGCTCGATGAGTCCGACCGCGAGTTTATCCATATCTGTGCAACCTGTGGGATGGCTGCTGTCGAGAACGTCGACCAACGTCGGGTCTACTGCCCGAACTGTGAGGAGGAGACTGACGTCCACGAAATCGAGATGAGTTATGCGTTTAAACTCCTCTTAGATGAGATGAAAGCGCTTGGAATCGCCCCACGACTGGAACTTGAGGACGCTGTATAATGTATCCAAACACAACACCCAAAGAGATCGGCGGTATCAACTTCGGGCTGATGGAGCCCGAGGAGTACCGGGA
>LFCJ01000025.1_pt1 | contig 73161 bp, 83 predicted proteins | sample 643141 | NCBI WGS metagenome assembly LFCJ01 (sample SAMN03766243, study PRJNA286221) | soda lake metagenome | biome: soda lake; feature: Kulunda steppe; material: water; isolation source: sample B1-Br-g2 brine of Lake Bitter-1 | place: Russia: Kulunda steppe | collected 2010-07
AAGTGCAGTAATTCTAAGTGCAGTAATTTTAGAAGCAGTAGACGCACGTGACACTCAGGATCAGCTCTTCGATTTAGTGTATAGACCGTTCGGCTTTCCAGTTCAGTGTGTGTAGCCTCGGTCTGCCAGCGGCTCGCCGTCGACGGTCACATCTGCGTCTGTTACCTCGCCGATAACCGCTATCGGTACCTCGAGATCATTCTGGACTGCAGTGAGTGCTGATTCGGGCAGCGAAAAGACCAACTCGAAGTCCTCTCCGAAATGGACGCCAGCCTCCCAGCGGTCATCACAGACCTGACAGGCGTCGTCTATTGGCACAGCAGAGCGCTCGAGGCTAACCCCACAGTCGCTGGCTTCGGCCAGTTGGTGTAGCGACCGGGCCAGCCCATCGCTCGAGTCCATCATCGCGGTTGCAGTTGTTGCCAGCCGGCGGCCCGCGGCCACGCGTGGAGAAAATCGGAACAGTTCGTTACCACGGTCTCTGTCGCCTGAGTCGAACAACTCGAGTGCAGCCGCACTTCGGCCCAGCGTGCCAGTCACACAGACCACCTCACCAGGGGAGGCACCCGAGCGGTAGACTGGCTCGTCGATCTGGCCGATTGCTGTCGTCGTCACTGTTAGTTCACAGTGGGCATCGAGATCACCGCCGACGTAGTCGGCCGTTGTTTGCTCGCAGACCGCCCGTGCGCCCTCGACGAACGCACGCAACTCACGTTCGTTGAATTCGGTGTTGGCGTAGGCTGCAACCGCCGCAGTCGGGGTTGCACCCATGGCCGCAAGATCCGACAGCGAGGCGGCAACCGACCGCCAGCCGACCGTATAGTGGCTGGTTCCGTCGGGAAAATCTGTCGAGGCATGCAGCATATCGGTCGTAATCGCAGTCGAATCGACAACCGCAGCATCATCACCAGCATCGGGGAGATCAGCAGCGAGCATCCGGAGGGCTGCGCGTTCGTCCATCAGTTGTCTCGAGGTTTCAGGTCTGTGAGTAAAAGCCTGTAGCATTTGGAGTGTGAACGCGACACATCCCCAGACGCCCCTGGGACGGCAATACGATGGGTTTAAACAGCCCAACGCGGAAAAATACCCCATGGTAACTCTCTACGACGTTCCGGCCGAAGAGTTCATTGACGAACTCGCCGACCGGCTCGCAGACCGCATCGAGGAACCTGAGTGGGTCGAGTACACCAAGACCAGCCAGGATCGAGAACTGCCACCACAGCAAGAAGACTTCTGGGCGACCCGTAGTGCCAGTCTTCTACGAAAGGTCGCGATCAACGGCCCAATCGGTGTCGAACGCCTTGCAACCGAGTACGGCGGCACGAAAGGCGGCTCGAACCGCTATGCGGTCGCCCCTGCCAGCCACGTCTCGGGGTCGAAAAAGATCATCCGCGAGGCACTGAGCCAACTCGAGGACGAAGACCTCCTGACTACTGGCCAAGGTGAGGGCCGACGCACCACCGCCGACGGTGAGGCATTCCTCGATGAGGTCGCACAGGATGTCTTCGAGTCGCTCGACCGGCCGGAACTCGAACGCTACGCCTAAGGCTGTTTTTGATTTCGGCGGCTCCGAAACCGTTTTTGGATCACAGCAGAACGTGTATGTATGAGCAACAGCCCTGACGATGATCGACTCGAGAAGCTTCGCGAACAGAAGCGAAAAGAGCTCCAAGAACGCCAACAGGGACAATCAACGCAGGATGAAAACGCCCAAGAGGCCGCCAAACAGCAGGCCGAAGCCCAAAAACAGGCGCTGTTGAAACAGCATCTCACCGATGGAGCCCGCCAGCGTCTCAACGCCATCCAGATGTCGAAACCCCAGTTTGCCGAGCAGGTCGAACAACAGATTATCGCACTCGCACGCAGCGGTCGAGTTCAAAACCGCATCGACGAAGACCAGATGAAGGCTCTGTTGAAGGAACTCCAGCCCGAATCGAAATCATTCGATATTAGCCGTCGGTAACGAATGGAACTCGCATTGCTGTACAGCGGCGGCAAAGACTCCTCGCTTGCTGGGCTTCTGTTAGAGGAGTTTTACGATGTCCGGCTCGTCACAGCCACCTTCGAGATTACCGACGACTGGCAGCACGCCGAACAGGCTGCCGACGCACTCGGCTTTCCGTTCGAAACGCGTGTACTCGAGCAGTCGGTCGCCGAAAGTGCCGTCGATCAGATGGCCGAGGACGGCTTTCCACGCAACGGCATCCAACAGATCCACGACCACGCCCTCGAGCAAGTAGCTGGACTCGATATTGATGCGATAGCCGACGGCACTCGCCGAGACGACCGCGTGCCGAACGTCTCTCGAGCCAGCGCCCAGAGCATCGAAGATCGCTTTGAGGTCGATTACATCGCACCTCTTTCTGGGTTCGGACGCCATGCTGTCGATCGACTCGTCGAGGCCAGTTTCGAGGTCGAAGCCGGCCCGAGCGAGCAGATACAAAAGGCCGACTACGAAAGCGAACTTCGAACACTGCTTGCCGAGCGCCACGGCAGCGAGGCTGTCACAGCGGTGTTTCCGGAGCACGAACAAACCTACGTCCATGGACGACGCTGAGGCCACCTGCCTCGATACACGGATGTCTGTTCGATGGTAGCGACGCTTGTTGAGAGCGTGGTGTCAGCGAGTACGACTCTCGGGCTACCCGCGCTGTTTGTGGTGTTCGTTCTGAAGGGTGCAATTGTCGGCAAGCCGCTGCCGACCTCGGTTGTGTTGCCGGGCTATATTTTTGCGACCGGAGAGACGACTGGGCTGGTTGTGCTCGCGGTCGTGGTCGCGACGGGTGGATACGTCGTCGGCCAACTGCTTATTTATTGGATAGCCAGACAGTATGGCTTCGAGGCGATTCAGTCAACTCGCTGGCTGGCGGTTTCGGATGCCAAACTCGAGCGTGCAGATCGGTTGTTTGGCACATACAGCGGCGGCGGTATTTTCGTGACCAACCTGTTGCCCTACGTTGGAAGCTTCCTTTGTATTCCGGCCGGAATGGCCCGCTATCCAGTTGGCCGGCTTGTGGTGTATGCGACCGCCTCGACGCTACTCAACTACGTGTTGATCGTCGGCGTCGTTATTCGATCCGTTGAGCTAGCTGTCTCATAGTGATGCAAGGAGGAATCCCTTCGAGTATGGGGTACGGTTAGCCTGCGGAGCAACAGGTATGTGCGCAGTTGTTCGTCTAATCGAACGTTTGATTGCAACACATATTGGTAATTTATACAATGGATCCGGGTATCGGCTACGCGGTCGTTGCTGCGGTGATCTGGGGTGTGTATCTGTTCTATCTCAAACAGGCCTTCGAGGGGTATACGGCCTCGACGCTGACGGTCATCATCAACGTCTTCGCGCTAGGGTGGTATCTGCCGGTTTTCGGCATCTCGGTTGGCTTCGGTGAGGCGCTTGCGGCACTCGGGCGATTCGGTCTCGCGGAGGTTGGGATCCTCGTGTTGACGATCGTGACGATTGCGGCGGCGATGATCGCATTTCTCCGCGCCTTAGCGATTGGTGATGTCTCGTATGTCGCGCCGATCAACAAAATCGTCCCCGTGTTCGTCCTCCCACTCGAGATCGTCTTTTTGGGGCAGTTTCTGACGCCGTTGCAAGTTACTGGCGTGGTTGTTGCGACAGTCGCCATCTACGTCGCCAACTTTCAGGGTGGCGCGCTGCTCGAGCCGCTCCGGCGGACTGCTAGCTCGCGGGCTGCACAGCTCGCGTTGTTGAGTGCGGTGTTTTTTGCGGTGAGCGACGTCGCCAGACGAGTCGGCCTCCAAGAACTAGCGATTTCGACGACGCTGTGGGTTCCTTTGCTGTTTGGCGGGGTAATCGTTGTGCTGCTTCCTTCAGTCATCCACTCGCCGCCACCTGCTATCGGCCCGGATGTTCCGAAGTTCGCCGTCGCTGGCGGATTTGTCGCTTCTGGTGAGTACATTACGACGCTGGCGTTTTCGCTTATTCCGGCGAGTATCGCCTCGCCAATCATCAACGCTCAGGCCATCGTCGCGGTGCTTCTCGGCGGGATCGTCCTCCACGAGCAGTATTTCCGCACCCGAATCGTGGCTGCAGTGCTTGCGGTCAGCGGTGTAACACTGATCGCAATGTAGTTGGCCGCTACTGTCTGCCGAGTTGCGCCTGTGTCGGTCTGGTGGCTACTTTGGGACGTCTCGAGTCTCTTTTGGCTGCAATTCGGACGGCAACCGTACGCGCCTCGGCCAGCGAATCGGAGGTTCGTCGTCGCTGTCGGCTGTGGGCTGGTGACCGCCGCGTATAGATCTCGATTTGGTCGGTTGGTGCACACAACTCGAGCGGCTTGAGCGTGATTCGGTACCCCTCACAGTCGGTGAGTCGAACGACCTCGCACACCGACTCGCCCGAAAACTGGACGATTTCTCGATTGAGACGCCAGTCGGGAGGAAGCCGCCGGCTGAGACGCTCAGGGTCAATACAGTCGCCGAGCGTCTGGACCGCCTCGAGTGACTCGAGAGGCTCCGAAGCGTCTCTGCGGCGTTCTTTCAGTCGCTGAAGTTCACACTGGATGAACGTCCGAACCGAACCTCCCGAGGTGAGTAACACCGAGCGTATCGTCATGCGGACTATCCACACATGCGGCTGTGCCGAACGTGATTGCTGTTGCGGTCGGCCACCGACGGTATCGTTATTCGGCCACTGAGATTCGGTTTGTCGGTGCCTACCCTCGAGGCAGTCTGTCGAGACAAGGCTAATCAGTGGTAGCACCGCTAAAAACGGTGGTCTCGTTTCACAGCCACTCGCTCAGCCGGCAATCGACAAACAACAGGTTTCAAGCGCGGGTGTCGCCAACGCCACCGCATGTACGACCGACTCAAAGGGTTTCGTGATTTCTATCCCGACGAGATGACTGCCCGCCGGGAAGTAATCGAAACCCTCGAGGACACCGCTAGTCGCTATGGCTTTCGGGAGATCGGCACGCCAACGCTTGAACCTACCCGGCTGTACACCGACAAATCCGGCGCGGAGATCGTCGAGCAACTGTATAATTTCACTGATAAAGGTGGCCGCGAGGTGACGCTCACCCCTGAGTTGACACCGACAGTCGCCCGGATGGTCGTCGCCAAATCCCAGGCGCTTTCGAAGCCGATCAAGTGGCGCTCGACCCGTCCTTTTTGGCGGTACGAACAGGTCCAACAGGGCAGATTTCGGGAGTTCTACCAGACGAACGTCGACATCTTTGGCTCGAGCGAACCGGAGGCCGACGCCGAAATCTTAGCGTTCGCCGCCGACGCACTGACTGAGTTGGGACTCACCCGAACGGATTTCGAGTTCCGTGTTTCACACCGCGATATTCTGGGTGGCCTTCTCGAGGCTTTTGATGCCGACGTCGAGACGGAAGCCGCAATCCGGGCGGTTGATAAAAGCGATAAGATCGAGACCGCCGAGTATCACGAGCTGCTGGTCGAAGCGGGGCTTCGGCCCGACCAGGCCGAAACGTTTGACGATCTGCTTGGCACTGATGACCTCACAGATTTGGTCGCGTTCGCCGAAACCGACCGCGTGACCGAGGCTGTCGAGAACCTGCAGGCCGTCCTCGAGGCGGCCGACGACTTCGGTGCGGGGGAGTTTTGTGAGGTTTCTCTGGAGACTGCCCGGGGGTTGGACTACTACACTGGCGTCGTCTTCGAGTGTTTCGATTCGACCGGCGAAGTCTCCCGGTCGGTCTTCGGCGGCGGCCGCTATGATGACCTCATCGAGAGCTTCGGTGGCCAACCTACTCCCGCCGTGGGAGTCGCCCCCGGCCATGCCACCCTGCAGTTACTCTGCGAGCGCGCGGGTGTGTGGCCCCAAGAGGCTCTTTCGACTGACTACTACGTGCTTTCTGTGGGCGATACTCGTGCGGTCGCGGCCACCATTGCCCGTGAACTCCGTGAGCTGGGCCATATCGTCGAAAGCGATATTTCTGGTCGGAGTTTCGGTGCCCAGATGGGGTATGCCGATTCGATCAACGCCGAAACCGTCGTCATCGTTGGCGAGCGAGATCTCGAAAACGGCGAGTTGACGCTCAAAGAGATGGCAAGCGGCGAGCAAACCACCGCGCCACTCGAGGCGTTCCCAGGTGACCTCCAGCGACCGACTTACGACGACTGGGAGTAGCCGAACCGTGGGGTTTCATTATCGCCACTAACAGAGACAAATCAATTAAATGAGAATACGGGTTGATTGGCGGTTCAGTCTGAATCTGACTGGCACCGTCCTCAAGTGGTTTGCTCTGCCGTTGTCACTGCCGGTTTTTGTGGCACTGTTGTACGGCGAGCCTCTTAGCCCGTTTTTGATTGCGATTGCGGTCACACTCGTCGTTGGCCTCGGCTTCGAACAGTTCGACGAGCAGGCCCGACTGGGGCCTCGAGAAGCTCTGTTGATGGTTGCGCTCACCTGGCTTTTGGTCGCACTTGTCGGAGCGATTCCGTTCGTAGTCGCAGGCCGTGGGACGATTGCTCACCCGCTCAACGCGGCGTTCGAATCGATGAGCGGGCTGACGACGACCGGTGCGACCGTCATTCGGGAGTTCGACATTCATGCCCGCTCGATTATGTTCTGGCGACAACTCATCCAATGGGTCGGTGGGCTGGGAATCCTCATTCTGGCAACCGCAATTCTCTCGCGGCTTTCGGTGGGTGGAGCCCGGCTGATGGAGACCGAAACCCAGTACGACAACGTCGATAAACTCACTCCGCATATCGAAGACACCGCCCGGCTGATCGGCACACTCTACGCTGGCTTGACCGTGACCGCAATCACGGTGCTGTATGGGCTGCATCTCGTCGGCCTCGCGCCGAATATGAACCTTTTCAACGCCGTCTCACACGCCTTCAGTAGCGTATCAACGGCTGGCTTTTCGCCTGAACCACAGAGTATCGAAGCCTTCGAGCCGGTCGTTCAGTGGGCACTCATGCCGTTTATGTTTCTGGGTTCGACCAGTTTCGTTCTCATGTATTTCGTTCTTCGAGGCAACATCGGCCGACTGCGAAACAGCGAGGAGTTCTGGTTTTATCTTGGCACTATCGTCGTCTTTTCGGGACTGGTTGTCGGGATTCTTACGCTTACCGGCAATCCGACCGGCAACGGATTTGATGCGACGTTCCGCCAGTCACTTTTCAATGTGGTCTCGATTATCACCACCACAGGCTATGCAAACGCTGATTTCAACCAGTGGCCAGCGTTTGCGACGTTCCTTCTTTTCGTCTGTATGTTCTTCGGCGGTATGGCCGGTTCGACGACCTGTTCGATCAAATCCTTCCGCTGGGTGGTGATTTTCAAAACGTTTCGGCGTGATCTGTTTACGGTTATCCACCCCGAAGCGGTTCGTCCAATCCGGCTCAGCGGCCAAGTGGTCGACGAACGTACCGTCCGAAACGTCTATTCGTATACGCTGGTTGCCATCGTTGGCGTATTTCTGATTGCGATGTTCATTGTCGTCGACGGCGCACGAACCGGACTGTATGAGGCAACCGAGATTAGCCAGTTCGATGCGCTTGGGGCCGCCGCCTCGACGTTTCTCAACATCGGCCCAGCGTTCGGGCCGGCCGGCCCTTACGGGACGTACGACGTGTTCGAACCACCAACGAAAGCACTGATGGTGCTCGTGATGTGGGTTGGCCGTATCGAGATCATTCCGGTGTTAGTGTTGTTCACCCGGTCGTTCTGGCAGTCCTGACCGCAGCCAATAGGCCTCGAGGCTACTGGATCACGCTGTCGAGGAGAGTCTTCACCAGCGGTTGTCAGTACATACAGAGTATCACAACAACTTACTAAAATGATCATGAAGATGATAATACTTATTGTATGAATCAATGATTACTATATGTGGCGCGGGTAGTTGCAACTCACCGTCAGAGTGGTCGATTCCGGCCTCTCTGGAGGCTACCTGCTGCCCTCCTAGTGAATATCTATGTCAACTGAAACCTACGTCGGTTCCGTCGATCAAGGGACAACCGGCACACGATTTATGGTCTTCGACCATGGTGGCAACGTCGTAACAAGCGCATACGAGAAACACGAACAGATCTATCCGGAACCTGGCTGGGTCGAACACGATCCGATGGAAATCTGGGAAAACACCCAACGTGTGATCACCACGGCGCTCGAGGAAGGCGGCATCGACCCCGAGCAACTCGAGGCAATCGGTGTCACCAACCAGCGTGAGACGACGGTCATCTGGGACGGCGAATCCGGCCAGCCGATCGCCAATGCTATTGTCTGGCAGGATCGCCGAACCACAGACCGGATCGAAACCCTCGAGGAGGACGGCCACGCCGAGATGGTCCAACAAAAAACCGGCCTCGAGCCCGACGCCTACTTTTCGGCGACGAAAGCCGAGTGGCTCTTGGACAACACCGACCCGATCAAACTCCAGCGCGCCCGCCCACAGGACGTTCGTGAACGCGCCGAGGAGGGCGATCTCATGTTCGGAACCATCGATACGTGGGTGATCTATAACCTCACGGGCAACCACATTACTGATGTCTCGAATGCCTCCCGGACGATGCTTTTCAACATCCATGAGATGGATTGGGACGACGAACTCCTCGAGGAGTTCAACGTTCCGGCCGCGACCCTGCCCGAAGTCCGGCCGTCTTCGGACGATGCGACTTATGGTTCGACTGATGCCGAGGGCTTTCTTGGCGCGGAGGTTCCGGTTGCTGGCGCACTCGGCGACCAGCAGGCCGCCCTCTTTGGACAGACCTGCTTTGATTCCGGAGATGCGAAAAACACCTACGGCACCGGCTCGTTCATGCTGATGAACACCGGCAACGAGGCTGTCATGAGCGACCACGGCCTGCTGACGACAGTCGGCTTCCAGCGATCCGGCGAGCCAGTCCAGTACGCTCTCGAGGGAGCGATCTTCATCACTGGAGCGGCAATCGAGTGGCTCGAGGATATGACGCTGATCGACGACGCCATGGAGTCCGAAGCCGTCGCCCGAAGCGTTGATTCGACAGATGGCGTCTACTTTGTCCCCGCGTTTGCCGGGCTGGGTGCGCCCCACTGGGATCAGCGTGCTCGCGGGACGATCGTCGGCATGACACGCGGGACCCGCCGGGAGCATATCGTCCGTGCCACTCTCGAGTCGATCGCCTTCCAGACCAAAGACGTCGCCGAGGCGATGGTCGAAGATTCGGATATCGACCTCGCTGATCTCCGCGTCGATGGCGGGGCAGTCAAAAACAACTTCCTGTGTCAACTCCAGGCCGACATCGTCGATACCAACATCGTTCGGCCGGTGGTTGACGAAACCACCGCGCTTGGGTCGGCCTACGCCGCTGGCCTCGCGGTTGGCTACTGGGAGACCGTAGACGAACTCCGGGACAACTGGCAGATCGACCGCGAGTTCGACCCCGACCCAGAGGCCGACTACTCCACCGCGTTCGACCGCTGGCACGACGCGGTCGATCGGTCGCTTGACTGGGCGACATCCGGCGACGAGTAGCCCGAACCGACCGGTTTTGGAGACAGCAATCGCTTGCGGTTTTCTTTTATTTAATAAAATACAAACCGAACCGCAGCGTGAGTAGTTACTCGAGTCGGGCGAGGATCAACTCGGAGAGATCCTCACGGAACGCCTCGACGTCGATTTCTTCGAGCACCGGCACGAAAAAGCCCTCAACCAGCATGTTACGGGCTGTCTGGGGGTCGATGGATCGGGAGGTCATGTACAACAGATCCTCTTGGTCGACTTGACCCACAGTGGCAGAGTGGCTGGCTTCGGTGTCGTGGTTTTTGATGATGAGTTTGGGCGAAGCGTCGGCTTCCGATTCGTCCGACAGCATCAGCGTGTTCTCACGCTGGTAGGAACTCGTATTCCAAGCGCCCTCACCAACGTCTTGGACACCTTCGTACACAGACCGGGCGACGTCATCAAGCACACCGCGGGTGACGAGGTCTGCGGTCGTGTGTTCTGCACGGTGCCAGACTCGAGCGTTGACATCGAGGTGCTGGTCTTCGTGGCCGAAAAACGCCCCGACGATCTTGCTTTCGGAGCCATCGCCGTTCAGTTCCGTTTCGACATCCGAACGGGTGAGCCGCGAGCCGATGTTGCCTTCGATCCAGTTGACCGTCGCGTAGGTGTCGGTCAGACCGTGTTTGAGCGTAACGTGGTAGGTTTCTTCGTCGAGGTTCTGCAGCGAACCGAACTGGACGTAGCTGTTTTCGCCCGCGTTCACTTCGACGATGTTGCTGAAAAAGCGATCCCCTTCGACGTCTGTGCCCGATTCAATAGACTCGAGGATCGTCGCTGAGGCCGATTTTTCGGTGACCACAAGCGTGTGACTGAACAGCGACCGGGAGTTCATCTCGGCGCGGATCGTCACGTCTTCGGCCTCGACGCCCTCGGGCACATAGATGACTGTCCCCGTCGTAAACAGCGCAGCAGACAACGCGGTCAGATAGTTCTGCTGTGGGTCGACGATGGTTCCGAAGTGGTCTTTGACGAGGGCTTCGTGTTCCTCGAGTGCCTCGACAAACGACAGCACTTCTGCGCCCTCTACGTCGGCACGTTCGGTTTCGTCGGACTGATCGAGCGGGTCGACCAGCGTTTCGAAATCGAGCGATTCGAGATCCGTCCATCGGCGGCCGGGTGTGTTGATTACATCCGGCAACTCGAGGTCATCGAGTGCTTCGAGTGCCTCGAGACGGCGCTCGAGCAGCCAGTCTGGTTCGTCGCGGGCTGCTGAAATCTCTTCGACCGTTTCGGCCGAAATAGAGGCTGGTACCTGGACGCTCATCCGAGCGACCCCTCCATCTCGAGTTCAACCAAGCGGTTGAGTTCGACTGCGTACTCGATTGGTAGCTCTTCGGTGATCGGTTCGATGAACCCGGAGACGATCATCTGTTTGGCGTCGTCGTCATCCAGTCCACGCGATTGTAGATAGAAGATATCTTCGTCGCCAATCTTACCGACAGTCGCCTCGTGGGCGACGTCGACTTTCGACTCGTTGATCTCCATATACGGCATCGTATCCGAAATCGAGTTGTTATCGAACATCAGCGCATCGCACTCGACAGCAGTCGAGGAGTTTTCTGCGCCGTCGGCGATGTGGACGAGCCCACGGTAGTTGGTTCGGCCGCCGTCTTTCGAGATCGATTTCGACTCGATGGTCGATTTGGTCTCAGGGGCGTTGTGGTAGACCTTCGCGCCGGTGTCGATGTTCTGGCCCTCGCCCGCGAAGGCGATGGTGATGTGGTTATCCGAGGCACCGCGGCCTTTGAGAATCGAGGCTGGGTACAGCATGGTGGCTTTCGAGCCCATCGAGCCCGAAATCCACTCCATGCGGCCGTTTTTCTCGACGATGGCACGTTTGGTGTTGAGGTTGTAGGTGTTTTTCGACCAGTTCTGAACGGTCGAGTACTGGACGTGGGCGTCCTCTTTGACGAACACTTCGACGCCACCCGAATGCAGGTTGAACGCCGAGTATTTGGGGGCCGAACAGCCCTCAATGTAGTGGACTTCCGAGCCCTCTTCGGCGATGATGAGGGTGTGTTCGAACTGGCCCATCCCCTCGCTGTTCATCCGGAAGTACGCCTGAATCGGCATCTCGACTTTGGTGTCCTCTGGAACGTAGACAAACGAGCCGCCCGACCAGATCGCCCCGTGGAGGGCAGCGAACTTGTTGTCGCTTGGTGGGACACATTTGGTCATGAAGTACTCGCGGACGAGATCCTCGTGTTCCTGGACAGCCTTGTCCATATCACAGAAGACCACGCCTTTTTCCTCCCACTGTTCTTGCATGTTCTGGTAGACGATCTCGGATTCGTACTGCGCACCGACACCCGAAAGGGCGTTCTTTTCGGCCTCCGGAATGCCGAGTTTGTCGAACGTATCTTTGATGTCTTCCGGCAGGTCTGTCCAGTCGTCGACGCCGCCACGGACGTCGATGTCAGGCCGAATGTAGGGGACAATCTCGTCTACGTCGACTTCCGAGAGATCTGGGATCTCGGGCCAGTCGGTCGGCATCGGCATGTTCTGGAAGTGCTCGAGGGCGCGAAGGCGTCGCTGGAGCATCCATTCGGGTTCGTCTTTGTCTTCCGAGATGACGCGAATCGTCTCTTCGGTCAGGCCTTTTTCGCTCTTGAAGGCGGATGCTTCCTCCTTTTTGAACTCGAATCGGGCCTCGGTGTCTGTCTGTTTGAGATGTTCTTCTGAACTCATGGATTGTATTTGGTGTTGGTTGCTTATAGTGCTGTGCGTAATCTTGGGAAGTTACGCCGCCTCGTAGACGTCATCGCGAACCCAGTCGTAGCCTTTGTCCTCGAGTTCGGCAGCCAGCGACGCGTCGCCGCTTTTGACAACCCGGCCGTCGAGCATGACGTGAACGTGGTCGGGTTCGACATAATCAAGGATTCGCTGGTAGTGGGTAATCTGGAGAACGCCAGTGCCCTGTTCGTCGCGCAGCGCGTTGATTCCTTTCGAGACGTCCTGGAGTCGGTCGATGTCAAGCCCGGAGTCGATCTCATCAAGGACGGCTATACATGGCTCGAGGAGGGCAGCCTGGAGGACTTCGTTCTGTTTTTTCTCTCCGCCCGAAAAGCCTGCGTTGAGATACCGGGTCATGAACTTTTCGTCCATATCGAGCAGTTCCATCTTTTCGGAGAGGATCTGCTGGAACTCGGCGACACCGACTGCACCATCGTCGGCAGGGCCTTCCATCGGCGAGGTATCGTAGCCTGCGTCTTCTTGTTCGGCTTCGTCGTCGTCTTCGTCTTCGAACAGCTCTTCGCGCTCGTCGGCTTTGGCGTTGAGTGCCTGTCGGAGGAAGCTGGTCATCGTGACGCCTTCGATCTCGGCTGGATACTGGAACCCAAGGAAAATACCGAGTGCCGCACGCTCGTTTGGCTCGAGTTCGAGGAGGTTCCACGTCAGGTCGTCTTCGTCCAACTCTTCGTCGATGTCTGCGACGTCTTCGTCGTCGAGATGCAGCAAGATCTCGCCGTCGGTGACTTCGTAGGCTGGATGCCCAGCGATGATCTTGGCGGTTGTTGATTTTCCGGAGCCGTTCGGGCCCATCAGCGCGTGGATCTCACCGGAGTTGACCGTCAGGTCGACACCCCGAAGAATCGTCTCGCCGTCTTCTTCTGCGACTGCTGCGTGTAGGTTTTTGATTTCTAATGTTGCCATTGTTAACTGATTGCCTCGTATGAGACAAGTAGGATGTAACGCCCATAATGGTTACGCATTCACCCCCAGAAATCTGCGGATGCGAAAAGAAAATTTCTTAAATCAAAAAGAGCCGTCCGAGTCGTGTTAGACGTCTTACCAGTATTGCTCGAGTCCAGTCTGGGTCTGGCCGGTTTTGATTTCCTCCCACGACATGCCCAGTGCTTCGATCACCCGCGAAATCGGGCCTTTGAGCGTTTTGTCTAGCATCTTCTCGAGGTCGACTTCGAACGCTTCGGGAACCTGGTCGTCGTACTCGAAGCAGATCACGTCCGGATCGCGTTTGAACTCGCCGTACAGTGGGTCTCGCTGTGGGTTGAGTCCCTTTTGGTCTTCCATCTGCCGGAAAAAGGATGGATGGACGTTCTCGAGATACAGCCGTTTTGGTTTCGACCCACGGTCGAAATTAGTTCCCAAAAGAAGGTTGGCATACTGCGCGCCCCGAACCTGGGCAGTGGGCGTGTCGTACGCATCGAGTCGCTTGCCGATCCCGCCCGGAATGCCAATTTCTTCTATGCTCCGCTCGCCGTTGAGAAACTCCTCGATAACGGTTGTGAGATACGTTCTGACCGCCTCTATGTCGTCGTCGACATCATCGCCAGTCACAATCGTCTCGATGACTTGCTTTTGGACTTGTTTGGTGATGGGTGCGATATCCGACCGTTTGTACTCGAAGCCAGTAATGTCGATATCGTCGACGTCTTTGCCCTCCTTCCAGATGATGTGGCCCGCATACCGCTTTTTCGTGCCGGCCTGGAAGAATCGCCGGTACAGTTTCTCGAATTCGATCTGGAAGCGATGGGCCTCGGCGTTGAGTTCATCGCGTGCGAAATCGTCATACCGACCGTTGATGTACGCTTCTATCTCGAACGATTGCTCGAGGGCGTCTTCCTTTCGTACCTCTGTGCCGAGTTCCAACATAACCGAGTCAGTGTCGCCGTATGCAATCTCGTAATCTAGTTCGTTGGCGGCTTTCGCGGTGAAATCAATCACCTGCCGACCGGTCGCAGTGACTGCGGCCGCACCCTCTTTGTCGTACAGTCGGAACCGATCCCATCCGGTCACGCCGTAGAGCGAATTCATAATAACCTTGACAGCTGCTTGCTGTCGGTCATAAATCGCATACTCGGTGCTATCTGGATCGTTTTCGTCCCGGAGTTGTTTCTTTTCTTCTCGCTCTGTCAACAACTCATCGACCATCTCCCGCATGATGCCGTCCGGTTCTTTTCGGAACCGACTCCCGTTGGGTGCTTGGTAGGTTTCGCCAGCAAAATCCTCGCCGACCTTTGTTTCGGGGCCGGCGTTGATCGTCACCATACACATCGGGTACAGACTCTTGAGGTCGAGGACGGTGACGTTTTCTTTGACACCGGTAATCGGATCGAAGACGGCTCCGCCTTCGAACTCCTCGGCTTCCTGTTTGCCCTTGGTTGGCAGCGCAAACTTGCCGTAGGCTTTGTGTAGGACATACTGGTCTACGGCGTCGCCCGGAGTGGGTGCGTCCTCGAGTTTACAGCCGACGAACTTCCGAACCTCATCCCAGAAGGCGATCAAATTCTGCTTGCGGTCGATCTCAACACACAACTCGACGTCCCGAAGATTGTACTCCAAGAGTTTGGTCGGGTTGTCCTCCCAGAGATCTCCGATATCACCGGAATACCGCTCTTTGCCCACTCCGAGTTCAGTCTCGCCGACTGCATCGAGGCGATAGGAGTCCAACTCGGTAAACTGCGTGCGTTTGTACCCATACAGCAGATCGAAGACGACTCGACCTTTGATATCGGGGCCACCCCAGCCGGATCGCCACACTTCGTTTACCCGCGAGAGCCGGTCTGCCGAGAGGTCTCTGTCGGTGGTTTCGTCAACGACTTCGAGACGATCCAAAAAGTATGGCGCATCGAAATCCTCGAAGTTCCATCCCGTAAGCACATCCGGATCTGTGTTTTCGATGTATGTGACGAACTCATCCAACATCGCGGCTTCGGTGTCGTAGCTTCGAACCTCGATTGCGATCTCGTCGCTGTATGGTTCGTAGTCGGGGACTGTTTGTGGAATCTCGCCGTCGCCATTAGGAGCCTCATACAGCCAGAGGATATACTGTTCGTCGAACGAATCATAGCTCGTCAGACAGACGATCGGCTCTTCGCCGTCTTCCGGAAAGCCGCGACGGTCGTCGACTTCGATATCGAAGATGTTGACTCGCAGATCGCTGTCTGCCTCTGCGGCGACGACTTCGGTGTGGGGAACCTGGATTGTTCCGTCCTCAAGGCGACGTTCGGAGACACGAACGCCGCTGTTGATTCCGTTATCAATCAAAAACCGGTTCGGAAACAGAATATCGGCCTCGTAGTGGTCGAACTCATCACGGAGTTGTCCCACATCTCGCGGTGTCCGGCCGATAACTTTCGTGAGTTTCTCGCCGCGAATACTCTCATAGGAGGTGCCGTCGGCGTCGACCTCGTGGCTGGCGGTTAGCGCGTCGTGCGTTTCTTCCGGAGGCCGCTCTAGCGAGTCGGTCGGCACATAAAAATACGGCTCGAAGCCGAGCACCCGGACGTGTTCGTGAGTTCCGTCCGCTCGACGACCAAACACGTGGATAATAGGGTGTTCCTCGGTACCGTAGCCCTCGATTGTATAATCGACCTGGGTGACCATCAACTCGAGAGTGCCCTCGGAGTCAGGAAACCGCGCGTCGTCGATATCGACCACTTCGCTAACCCGTCCGCCGCCGTTGCCGGCGACGACTGCGGCTGCCTCCGCGGCATCCGTCTCAGCGTCGGCTACCTCCGAATCCGGAGTAGAAAACGTCGAAAGATCCGACTGTGTCATAGCGATTGGTTGTCCCGTCCGAGTAAAAAGACCGGCCTTTCGTTCGCTGAACTGTACGGACACCCAAAAGGTAGCCGTTGGCTGGCAATGATCAGCCCAACAACAAGCTATTTACTGTGTCAACTGTTACCACGTATTGAGTATGACCACCCACCTAAACGATTCCCAGAACAGTCAGACGGCCGCAGCCGAACCAGACAGTGTTGCGACCGTCGAATCCTACGAAGTCGACGGCGGTGTGGTGTTTTACGATGCCGAAAATCCACTCGCTTGGGTCGAAACCACACAGACTGTCAGCCTTTCTGAACTCGCATAGTCCCCGAGAGCTGCCGTTGCTGTGAGGAGTAATGTTGGCAGGCCCCGTGAGTACGTTCGAATCACGAATCCTTTTGGGTTGCCTCTGCAATGTGTTGTTGTGCCCACCGATCCAACCGACGATGATGACGTCATCGAGCAGTTGGTAGGCTTCGTTTCGGATCGGCCTGAGGCCGACCAGCCGTTTGGTGACTCTGAGCCGTCGGTGTCCATTCCTGAGGCTCCCTCAGTGCCTGAGTACGGAACCGACAGCTTCGATTCCGAGGAGTTGAGTAGTGATCTCTCGGACGTCGACAGCGACCTCCTTTCGGTGTTTACCGTCTGCGTGCTGTTGACCAAAGTCGGTGTGCTGTTGGTGAGCGCCGGTATCCTGCTGGTTGTGTTCCGTGGACACCTCGAGTTCGGCGGCGGCCTCGTGTTGGTGGGTTCGGTTGCACTCGTCCGCGTTGTCCACAAGTACCGAACCTACACACACTCGCAGGCTGGCAACGAATCAGACCCAACAGAGCACAACGGATAACTCAGTTGGGAGCCTTTCGACAGCCGAATGCAAACTGTCGTTGATGCTGAAGGCACCCACTACCTGCTTGTCAAACGCTCCAGCGATGCGAGTCTCGTCCGAGACCCCGAGACAGGCTCCGAACAGTACATCAACAGTGATCAACTCAGCGTCGTCGACGGCGAATCGCCGCTGGTCACGGCGGCCTCGGCAATCGACCCCGCTGTTCGACGGCTGCTTTCGGCAGCCCACGACGACCGCTCGCTTGGGCTCATCATCGAGTTGGTCGATCGTGGGCCCTGTTCGACGCTCGCGTTGCTCGAGGGCTATGGGCTCTGTGAAAGCGACCTTCACGGCCTGCTTGGAGAGTTCCGGGCTGCCGGGCTCGCCAAAGAGGCGACAGCCCAAGGCCGTCGTGGGTACGATGCAACTGACCTCGCTCGGCAGGCAGTCGACCACTTGCGCAGGCCCGCAGACAGCACGTAGTTGTCGTCTGGGTTGTGCTGTTCAGTCGTCGCCGACACTACCCAGCATTGCCAGGCCGGCCGTTTCGGTGTGGCTCACCGTCGATTGGTTTGTCGTCGGATTCTTTTCGACCGTGATTAGTTCGTCGGCTGCCCCGACTAGTTCGTCATCGTGGCTTACGATCAGAATCTGGCGAACACCGAAGCCACGCATCTCTTCGACGAGATCGACCAGTCGGCCGACATGTCCCGAATCTAAAAAGACAGTCGGCTCATCGAGAATCAACGGCGGCGTCGGAGCAGCCCCGTCGATCCCCTCGGCCAACAGCCGATAGATCGCACACCGAAGACTCAGATTGAACAGTGCGCGCTCGCCGCCCGAAAGCTGTTCGGGCTCGAGCGTCTGGTCGTCTTTCTGGTAGACTGTAAGTTCGTAGTTCCCGTCGAGTTCGATACGCGAGTAGGCGTCGTTGCCGTAGACGAGATCGAACGTCTCGTTGAGCATTCGTTCGAGACTCTCGACGTTTTTCCGCCGGAGTTCTCCTCGAAGCTCGCCGTACATCGATTCGAGCCGGTCGGTTTCGTCGTGGATCGCCTCGAGTTCGTCGACGCGCTCGACGAGTGCCTCACGGTCGGCTTTGAGCTCTTCGAGTTGGCTGATGTCGGCTTTGATCCCGCCGATGGCGTTCTGGAGTTCGTCGCGCTGCTGACGACGGCTGTTGAGTTCTGCCTGGACGTCCTCGAGATAGTTTTCGGCCCTTTGTTTCCGCTTGCGGGCTTTCTCGATTGCTGGCTTGTCGAACTGCTCGCTGAGTTCGTCGCGCCGGTCGCGTTTGTCGGCGAGCCACTCGCGTCGGTCTGCATTGCGTTCGGCCAGTGACTCTCGTTTCTCAGAGAGGTGTTCGATCTGGGCGCTGAGACCGTCGATCTCGCTTTGAAGTTCTTCGAGCGTCTCGAGCCGCTCGATTCGCCCGGAGATCGTCTCGCGTTTTTCTGTCAGTGTGTCGATCTCCTCGCGGGTTTCGGCGGCTTCGGTACGTTTCTGTTCGGCAGCCTCTCTGCGCTCGGCGGCCTGTTGGTGTTTTTCGGCCGCAGTTTGTCGGTTCGTCTCTGCGCGTTCGCGTTTTTTCGTAGCTGTCTGGCGGTGGGTTTCGATCCGTTCGGCCAGTCGCTCGCGGTCGGCTTCGAGTTCGGTGAGTGTTGATTCGGCCTCAACGAGTTCGGCGGCCGCCTCGAGTTTCGTCTCGAGTTCCTCACGAGTTTCTTCGAGATCGCTGATCTCACCATTGAGTTCCGCAACGCGCTCGCGCTCGCCGTTGATTTCGGTCACGTGCGGGGCTTCCTCAGCCGGCTGGCCGCAGGTCGGACAGTTGCCTTCGGCCAGCAGGTCTTCGGCCTCTGCAATCGACTCCTCGAGGCTGTTTCGGGTCGCTTTGGTTTCGGCCAACTGCTCTCCGACCGTCTGTTTACGCTCATAGAGCTGCTGGCGATGGCTGGTTGCCTCACCAACTTCAATTGGTGTCTCCTCGAACCGCGCGCGGAGCGCTAACTGCTCGTCGGCCACCGCTTTGCGCTTTTCTTTGGCTGCTTCGGCGGCCTGTTCGGCCTCCTCGGCGGCCTGTTTTGCCTCTTCGGCGGCCTGTTCGGCTTCGTTGCCAGCGGTCTCTAGTTCGGTGGCTGTTTTCTCGAGATTGTCCGCCTGATTTTCATAGCCCGTCGCACGCACCCGAAGATCCGAAATCTCTTGACCAGTCTCTTCGCGACGCTCGAGAAGCGCCGATTTCTGCGCAGCAATCGCCTCGGCGTTCGCTGCCTCGAGTTCGGTCTCAGCGACCAACCCTGTGAGTTTCGTTTCGTGTTGCTCGCGGGTCTCGCGGGCAGTTTTTCGCTGGTCGCTAAGTTTGTCACGTTCGCTTGCTGTTTGGCTGATTGCTGTCTCGAGTTCCTGGATTTCGGCTTCGAGTTCTTGGATTTCGGCCTGGTGTGTATCGTACTCCGAGAGCGTCTCAGTGGCCTCTTCGCGGGCGGTCTCAGCCTTCTGTCGCTGCTGTTCGTAATTTTCGATCTCGCTTTTGACCGCTTCGAGGTCGCTTTCGCGTTCGTTGAGCCGGCCGTGGAGGTTCTGTGATTCTTTCGACTCGATTTGGTCTGAAACCGTCTCCAGCGACCCACGGGCGGCGGTCAGTACGTCCTCGACACCGAGTCGGGCCTGGCCGGCGCGATCACGGTACGTCTCGAGCATCCCCAACTGCAATAGATCATCCAGCATGTCCTGTCGCTGGGCCGGTGTGGCATTGATCAACTTATTTACCTCTCCCTGTCGAACGTATGCACAGTTGACGAACGCCTCGCTGTCCATCCGTAGCAGTTCAGTAACGTATTTTCGGACTGCGCGTGCGCCGTCTCGCGTGATCGGCTCGCCGCTACTGTCGTCGCCCTCGAGGACGCATTTGCTAGTAGCCACTCGCTCGCCGCGCATACGAAGTTGGCGTTCGATCTGATAGCCGACGCCGTCGTGGCTGAACCACAACTCGACGGCGGCTTCGTCGGTGCCGTTTCGGAGCACATCCTCCAGGGTTCCGGAGAGGGCTTTCGAGCCATACAGTGCGAAAAAGCAGGCCTCGAGCAGCGAGGATTTCCCGCTGCCGTTGAGCCCGTGGATAACGGTCACACCGTCCCGAAACCGCACATCGACATCACCGTACGGCTTGAAGTTCGAGAGCCGAAGCCGACTAAATCTCATTGGAGATCCTCCATTGTGAGTTGGCCGTCATCCGACGAAGGGTTCGTCTCGGCATTCGAACGCTGGGTTTCGCTCGTCGTATCGGTAGCTACTGGAATGTCCTCGTCAGCGTCGGCGGCCGTCTCGGCTTTGGCAGTCTCGTCTTGACCGTCTTCGAGGGTGTCTTCGAGCACCTGTTTGACCTGCGTTCGGACGTTACTGTTTGCGATTTTACTCGCTCGGATCGTCTCGTCGATGTCGAGTGCGATCTCCGAGAGTTCCATCTCACGGATTCTTTCATCAACGGCCGCATCAGGATCTGCAAAGCTCACCGACAGTTCGGTCTTGGAGTCGATCTCCCGGCGGTCGGTCACACGGGCGACCAGCGCGCCGCCGTCGAGCGCGAACTCCTCGATTGTTGCGGGAGTGACTGGCTCGCCGTCACCGGTGATCTCGATGATCACGACCGCATCCTCGAGGTCGTAGGCTCCGACCTTCTCGCGAACTCGAGGGGCTCCTTCGCTGGCCGAAAGTTCGACGCTGACGAAAACGAACGGACGAGTCTCGAGTGCGCGTTGTCGGATGTCGACGCCTGCCGGGCCGGTGGTGTCGCTGTCAAATTCGACGACGTTGTAGCCGCGGCCGGCCCGTTCGCTTGCGCTGGCTCGTTCGGTCGATCCACAGTAGGTGATCCAGGTCTCGTCTACTTTCTCGGTGCCCGCAGCGTGGTTGTCGCCGACAAGCATCGCATCGAACGCGACAGTCGAACCCTCGAGGATTGTCTCAGTCTCCCAGTTGGCATGCGCAAACGGACTGAAAAGGCCGTGGCTCACGAGAGCCGTATGGCTGGCCGATTCCGGGGGCGAAAACTCATACTCGAGTTCCTCGCGCCTCGAGACAGGCACGTGGTCGAGTCCGTACACTGCCACGTCTTCGACCATCAGTGGGTCGGCCCCGAGTCGTTCGGCGAGATCCATACGCTCGAAAAGATCTAGCCACTGGCCGCCGCGCGTCGATTCATGGTTACCGACAACCGCGAGAAACGGAATCTCCGCGCTGGCGAGCGTTCGGAGCGCGCTGAGTGTCCCCAACAGATCAGGCAGTTCGGGCCGACGGTCGTGGAACAGATCGCCCGCATGGATGACTGCCGCAACGTCCATTTCTATGGCGTCTGCTACCACCTGCTCGAAGGCCGCCAAGAAATCGTCTCGACGCTCCGGAGAGTGGTACTGCTGGTAGCCGATGTGGGTGTCGCCGGTGTGTATCACCCGTGTCATTACTCTCTGTTTACTCGTCGTCTGGTATAGTGGTTCCGCGCGGTGACAGAGCCCTCCGAGCAACTCGCCCCCGTCTGGCCCACTCGTCGTGGCCGTCGGCCTCAGCAGCCTCTATTGCCTGTTCGAGTCTCTCGAGGCCGCCGGTCTCGCAGAATCGTCTTGCGTGGGCTGTGGTGGCCTGACAGCGTTCGGCCTCCCTGATCACGCCTGCGTACGGCGGGGCTGCGAGATGCCGTGTTCGGCCCAACCGACGCCAGAGGTTTCGGCCGACCGTCTCGAGTCGGGTTTTGAGCGATGAGCGATGCATCAAAATCGCATGGTCGCCTGTTAGTTGATAAAATTTGGGTGAAAATCAGCGGGAAATCGGCTTCGGCGTTAGATGTTGAGGGTGTAGAGCCGTTTGCGCGCATCAGAAAAGGAAAACCGAGATTCGACTGCGTCGGCGTCCTCGAGGCGGCTCAGCGCGTATCGAACTGTTCGAGGGGGCAAAAGCGTTTCCTCGGCAAGCTCACTTTGGGTGAGTGTGTCGTTGTACTCTAAGACTTTTGCGACGAGCTTTGCACTCGGCGGGAGTTCGCGAACAACATCCCACGGATCGGCTGGTTCGTCGCTGGAAACAGCTTCTGGCGCACTCATGGTTGTCAATTATTGGTGAATGCTGTATGATAATACTTGCTATAAATTTCCATTACTTTTACTCATCGTTGGCGACTGCTGTTGGATGTCACAGACTGCCATCCGACCCGAAACCTCTTATTAATCACTGCCCTAGTCCAGCCGATGACTGACACTGTGGACGACGTCGAACTACCCTATGAGGAGACGGCGTCCCGCCAAGACAAAATCGAGGCACTTCAAGAGCGACTTGGCGTTATCGAGTCCCAAAACGAAGAAATGCGGGACAAACTGCTGGACGCCAACGCTGAGAACAACAAGTACAAACAGAAACTCGAGCGGCTGACTCACGAAAACAAGAAGCTCAAACAGTCGCCGCTGTTTGTTGCAACTGTCCAGGAACTCTCCGATGAGGGTGTAATTATCAAACAGCACGGTAACAACCAGGAGGCACTCACGGAGGTTACCGACGACATGCGTGCCGACCTCGAGCCAGACGCCCGAGTTGCAGTCAACAACTCGCTTTCTATTGTCAAGCGGCTCGACAACGAAACTGACGTGCGCGCTCGCGTGATGCAAGTTGACCACAGTCCTGATGTGAACTACGAGGATATCGGCGGGCTCGAAGACCAGATGCAGGAGGTACGCGAGACTGTCGAGATGCCGCTTGATCGCCCCGAGATGTTCGAAGAAGTCGGCATTAGCCCACCGTCAGGCGTCCTGCTGTACGGCCCGCCCGGCACCGGCAAAACAATGTTGGCCAAGGCGGTCGCCAACCAGACCAACGCGTCGTTTATCAAAATGGCCGGCTCCGAGTTAGTCCACAAATTCATCGGCGAAGGTGCCAAACTCGTTCGGGATCTGTTCGAAGTTGCCCGCGAGAACGAGCCTGCGGTGATTTTTATCGATGAGATTGACGCGATTGCCTCCAAGCGAACAGACTCGAAAACCTCGGGCGACGCCGAAGTCCAGCGGACGATGATGCAACTGCTCAGCGAGATGGATGGCTTTGACGAACGCGGCGAAATCCGGATTATTGCGGCGACCAATCGCTTCGATATGCTCGATCCCGCTATCTTGCGACCAGGCCGCTTTGACCGGCTTATCGAAGTGCCGAAACCCGAAGCCGACGGCCGAGAGATCATCTTCAAGATCCACACTCGCAACATGAACGTCTCCGAGGATGTTGATTTCCATGAGTTGGCCGAGCTGGCCGACGACGCCTCGGGTGCAGACATCAAGGCAGTCTGTACGGAAGCCGGGATGTTTGCAATTCGGGACGACCGAACCGAAGTCTATCGGCAGGACTTCGTCGATGCCTGGCAGAAAATACAGGTCGAAGACACAGACGACGCCGGCAGCTCGCTGGCGTTCGCCTAACCTCGAGTCTCGGTTTTCGGCTCGATGTGTTTTAGCTCAACAGGACGACCACTAGCCGTGACTACTGGTCGAATACGACGAGATCGCGTCGAGCGACGCCGACCGAAACGGTCTGGCCGACCGCAGGCGGAGAGTGCTGTACGGTTCCGATCAATCTCTCGCTGGCCGCTAGTTCGATCTCGACATCGTACCGTGTGCCACGATCCGAAACAGCGGTGACCTGCCCGGAAAACGTGATCTCGTCGCTCGAGGAGCTGTCGGTCGAGCCGACTGTTACTGCGTCGGGCCGGATCTGGACAACCGGGTGGTTCGATTCGGGAAGGCCTGGCCGTTCGATTTCGGTTCCGGCGACCGAAAGCACTGACCGTTCGCGATCGACAACTGTTGCGGTCAACGTGTTCGAACGGCCGAGAAACGAGCCGACAAATCGGTTGGGCGGTGAGTGATACAGCCTGCGTGGCTCGCCGATGGCTTCGATCCGACCGTCTTGGATAACTACGAGTCGATCTGCCAGCGACATTGCCTCTTGCTGGTCGTGGGTAACAAACAGCGTCGTCACGCCGGTTTCGGCCTGAATCCGCCGAATTTCGTCTTGGAGCCGACGGCGCAACGCACGATCGAGTGCCGAAAGCGGCTCGTCCAACAACAGAATATCGGGTTCGGGAGCCAACGCGCGAGCCAACTCGACGCGGCGACGTTGTCCACCACTGAGTTCAGTTGTCATTGCATCACGCACAGCCGAGAGATCGACCAACGAAAGAAACGACTCGACCCGTTCGTGCCGCTCTGTCGGTCCGATTCCCTTTGCTTTGAGGCCGTAAGCGACGTTTTCGGCCACCGTCATATGTGGATACAGCGTTGGTTCCTGAAAGACGACTCCAACGCCGCGGGCTTCGGGTGGCTGTGTGGTCACTGGTTCGCCGCGCAGCGAAATCGTTCCGGCTGTCGGCCGAATGTGGCCCGCAATCGCCTGGACGATCGTTGTTTTCCCACAGCCGCTCGGTCCCAACAGCGCGAGTAACTCGCCGTCGTTGGCCGTAAACGACACGTCGTCTATGGCTTGCTTGCTGCCGTACTGATGGCTGAGACCGTTGATCTCGAGTGTCATCGGTCGATCACCGTTGGCACCCGGCCGAGACGCTGGATGGCAGCGACAACCACGAGCGTGATCGCCAGCAACGCAACTGCAAGCGGAATGATGGCGTCGATCCCACTTGAGATAAACTCAACCCAGATCCGGGTCGGCATCGTCCGCGGGTTGTAGGCGACCATCATCGTCGCACCGAACTCGCCGATTGCACGGGCAAACGTGAGAACAACCCCCGCGAGAATTGCCCCGCGGGCAAGCGGCAGCGAGACGTTCCAAAACGTCTTGAGCGGGCCGTATCCAAGCGACCGCGAGGCCTGCTCGAGTCGTTCGTCAATCGCACCAAACCCTGCCCGCGCAGTGATCACGACAAAGGGTGCGGCGACGAACGTCTGGGCCAGAATAACACCAATGAGGCTGTCGGTAAGTGGAACTCCGAGGCTCGCGGCCGCCGAGCCAATCGGGGTAAATCGCCCGACTGCGGTGAGAATCATCGCCCCACCGACGACCGGTGGAATAATCAACGGGAGTATGACGAGTGCCTCGATGAGTCGTTTACCGCGGAACGACCTGCGGGCGAGTACGTACGCCAGTGGAACCCCACAGACAGTCCCAATAAATGTCGAAACTGGAGCGGTAAGTAGTGAGTTGCGAATCGCAGTCTGTGCGGCCGGTTGCCTGAGTGTCTCGAAAATCGGCACTGAACTGCTCTGCCAGATGAAAAAGGCAAACGGCAACAGAAAGTACCCAACCAACAGCCCGCCCAACACCGCCGGCACCAGCAATCCGGGCGCACGCTGTTGTGAACTAAACAGTCGGCGGCGACCGAGACTCATTGCTGTATTTCGTCGGGGACAGCCCCATGATTGTTTGGAAATCCTTCGACGGTCAGTCCGTTTTCAGCCAGTAACTGCTCGGCCTCGGCGAGAAACCGAACGAACGACCGGCCAGCATCCGGATTGTCCGCACGATCAATGACGGTCGCGTTGTAGATGATCGCATTCCCGTCAGCGGTATAGCCCTCATCAGTGGTGTAGCTCACACTGGCGTAGTGGTCTTCGTAGTCGGGATTCGCGAAGTTATAGCTGTCTGGAAACTCAACGAACGGCAGGCCGTGATCGACGGCCATATTCCGGTAGGAAACAGCTGCCGCCCGGTTGCCTGCCTCGAGGCCGGCTAACAGTTGTGGCTCTTCGGGTTCGCGGTAGACGGCTTCGGAGAGCTGCTCGACAAATCCCTCGAGGCCGTATTCGGCTTCGGCCAACTCAAAGGCCAACATCGCTCGATAGCCCAGCGGGTCGAGATCCGGATCGCTGATCGCGAGTTCGCCGTCATCGACAGTTTCTGCGAGCTCGTACCATGGCTCGTCGTTTTCGAGGCGACGGCCGAACTCCGAGTCAGGATTGTAGGCGAGTCCAACCGAGTTCGAAGCGAACTCGACATCCCAGTCGGTGTGGGATTCATAGAGTCGATCACGCAACAGGACGTTGTCGGCACTGATGACGACATCCGGATGTTTCTGGCCGTCTTCGACCATCCGCATGACGGCGTTTGCCCCGTAGTACTCTCCGCGGAACGCTATGCCGTGTTCGTCCGCAAACGCCTGGCCGAGGTGGTCTTCGAGGACGACCGCGAGACTCCCTGCAGACAGCACCGAGACTGTCTGGTCGTCCAGACAGCCCGCCAGCCCGACGACACCGCCGCCTGCGACGGTTCTGAGAAACCCGCGGCGTGACTGCATACTCATTGTCTGTTTCTGGTCGCTTGTCGCATATAAGCAACTGTATACGCTGTCTGTGTTGCCGATTAGAAACAGCTGTCTGTTTCGCCGGGCGACCAAGAGACCCGAATGTTACCGGATTCGATTTAGTCTGTGTTTCGAAACGGCCAGTCCGAATCACTCAACAGCCTCCCCGACCACCGGCCTGTATGGGCAATCCACATGACAGTCGCGGCGAGCAGACTCTCGAGGTAATCGATAGGCTCTATGAGGCCTACCCCGAGACGACAATCTCGCTTTCGTTTTCGAGCCGTCTCGAGCTTCTCATTGCAGTAATGCTGTCGGCACAGTGTACTGACGAACGAGTCAACACGGTCACCGCAGAGCTGTTCGAAAAATACGACGGCGCGGCCGACTACGCCGCCGCCGACCAAGAGGAACTCGCCGAAGACATCTCGTCGATCACCTACTACAACAACAAGGCCAAATACATCCGGTCGGCCTGCACGGATATCCTCGAGAAACACGACGGCGAGGTACCGGATACGATGGACGAACTCACCGATCTCATGGGCGTTGGTCGCAAAACCGCCAACGTCGTCCTCCAGCACGGCCACCAGATCGTCGAGGGAATCGTCGTCGATACCCACGTCCAGCGGATTTCCCGACGGCTCGGGATTACCGAAGAACACCGTCCAGAAGCCATCGAACGGGATCTGATGGGCATCGTCCCCGAAGAAGACTGGCAGTGGTACACCCACCTGATGATCACTCACGGCCGAGAGACCTGTACGGCGATCAACCCCGACTGTTCGGCGTGTCTGCTCGAGGACATCTGTCCGTCTTCAAAACTCGACAACGACGTAGATCTCGCTTCCGGAGACGCCTGGGAGTAACTCAGACTAACAGATAGCTCACGACAAACCGGTAGAGGCCAGTGACGTATGCGCCCAGCCAAAAGAACACGTAGCCGAATACACCAATTCGGAGTCGGCCGCGCCAGGCGCTCATGTTTTCGTGGAAATCGTTGAGATCAACGTCCTGATCGGGGTTTTTGTACAGATCAGCGTTCCGCTTGGCCTGAAAAATCCGAACAATCCCAGTCAGGCCGACGAGCAACATCGCGTACGCTTGCAGCCCTAAAAAGGCGTGGAGCGCAGACAGTCCCGACAACTGCTCGAGGAGTCGTGGCACCATCCAGACGACCATCGGCACGGTCGTCAACACCAATCCCACGCTGATGTATTTGAGGTGATGGACGAGCACCGCCCAGGTCACCGTCTCGGAATCAAGCATAATCCAGGCCCCATAGATGAAAAACGGAAAACTCAGCGTCACCGACAGTGTCGCCAGTGCCGCGATCGTCGCAGTATCCATCGTCGACTCTTGGAGGGCTGTAGCCTAAAACATCCGCTTTCGATGTCGAATCTCTATGGCTGATTCGACAACAGGGAGCGCCAGCCAGAGCCTACCAGGTGCCGTGGAACGTATCGAACTCGAGGTCTTCGAGCGGTTTGTTGCCCATTGCGATCTCGTATTCGCCCGGTGTCAACATCGGCTTGTGGAACCGTGGGCCGTCGTCGGTTGTAATACGCGGACAGCCCGTGTTGACGAAGGCATCCATATCGAAATTAAGCAGGCGGTCTGGGGTGACTTCGTCCATCGTAATCAGATACGCATTCTCGTTGTTCTCGAGGATTTCCTCGGCGGTCTCCCAGCGACCCTGACCGATTTTGGTACAGAAGATGACGCCCCATTTTTCTGCGCCCATTGCTTTGTGAACCGAGGCATACCGCTGTTTGAGGAACTGATCAGGATCTGCAATCGTTACGACGTTGTTCACTGGGTCGGCAATGACGACTGTTTTTTCCTGGTGTTCCATCGCCAGTCCCATTGGATGGAACTTGCCACCGCCGACATACAGCACCTGGTCGGCATCAATATCCGCCGAAGCGTAGTTGCAGCCTAAGACCTGGCCTTCGTAGGTGAGGCGGTCGTCACCTTTGCGCGTATGAACCTCGTATCCACGGGCTTCGAGCCACTCGACCATCTCGCCGAAGCGGTTCATATGTTGGGCGGTGGTAACGAGCCCGACTGCGGGATCGACATCGGGGTCTTCGAGTTCCTCGAGAGACTCTTCGAGAATCGGGAACGGATCGACGTTCGAAAACAGCGGGACGTAGATGATCTTGTCCGATTCTTTCATCGGTGAGTGACCGAAGTGGACGAACACGTCGGTTCGGCGCATGAGATAGGTATCGAGATCGCAGGCCCCATAGCAGGGTTGGCCCGAAAGGAGGATGGTAACGTCCCGATCAAGGACTTCTCGGAGGTCGTCGGCGACCGCCGGGCCGCGGCGCTTCAACCCTTCGGGAAACTGAAGGCCAACCTTCGTTGCGTCCCGTTCGTTGATTTCGTCGACGATGCGCTCGAGTTCGTAATCCCACTCGCGGTCGTGTCGAAGATTCATCCCGGTGTTTCGGAGATCGCCCTCCGAATACTCCTCTGTGGCGTCGTGGCTCATTGTCTGTGGTTCCTGCTGAAGACGTAAAACCACGACGTTTCGCCGAGGCCAAACTGTGTTGGAGTTTCGTTTCGGCTCCTGGTCGGAAAATCGCTAGGCTAACAATGGGCCCGTTCGTAGTCCCGACAATGAGCGACTCACCGGAGGACGACCCCTCGAAGTCCGCTGACCGCCCGGCCGACGCTGGCGAGTCGACTGCGTCTGCTGTCGGTGATGATGCCACCGACACGGACGACCTCGAGGCACTCCGCCGCGAAGTCGAGAAGAAATACGACTTCGAGGACTTCAGACCCGCGGATATGGCCCAGATGTCCGCCGACGAATGGGAGGCTGTTTTCGATGCTGACACCTGGATTACCGGGCCCGAACTCCTCGAGCGGGTCGAAGCCGAAATCAAAAATCGGATTGCTAGCCGCGATATCTTTGGAGTGATCGAACGCGAGAGCCTTGACCGCACAGACCGCCTGTTAGTCTACTCCGATGAGGGGTATGCGACCGTCTCGCCGGACGGTACTGTCCGCGGAGAAGGCGGCGTACTGCGGGATGTCGAACCCGTGGTGGCGATGTGTTCGATGGACGAATACGATGTGAAAGAACCACCCGAGAACTACCAACTTCCCTCGCCGGAGGCTGTCCCCGAACAGAGCGGCGAGTTGGGTAACCTGATGTTACAGATTATTGCCGGCATGCAGCTGCTCGGTGGGTTGGGATTGATCGGTGCATGGCTGTTTACCGGCGTCGAGACGCTTGTTGCACCCGTGATCGGTGGGCTATTTTTCATTGTTGGGTTCGTGTTGTTCACGTTGGTGGCCAACGCGCGACTCTCGGATCGGTTCCGTGCCGAGCAGTATCGCGAGCGTCTTCGGGCGGTCGAAGCAGGTGGGTTCGAGCGGCCGGATCTGCCCGGTGAGACATCACCACAAACGCCCGCTGTTGACGATGGTCAACAGAACCGAGAACGTGAGACTGAAGGGGCCTAACGGCCGGTATTTTCCCATCCATAGTCGGTGGGTTTAAGCACGGCGCGTGCTGATTATTGGCTGTATGAAACGGCGGGACTTTATGCGAACAGCAGGAGGCTCTGCCGCCGCCACCACGGCCGTTGTCGCCAGCAGCGGCACCGTGGCAGCCCAAGAAGAAGTTCCCGAGTGGGACTACATCGACGGCGTCGACGGCGGCGAAGAGGATCTCCGTGGTCAAGATGAAGTAACCGTAGAAGTCGGCGCGCCGGGCAACGGCGGCGACCTCGCGTTTTCGCCGGCTGGCATCTGGATCGATCCTGGAACAACCGTCACCTTCGAGTGGACTGGTGACGGTGGCGAACACAACGTCGTCACCGTTGACGGACCGGCCGACCTCGAAAGTGATCTCACTGCGGAGGCTGGTTTCACCTACGAATACGAGTTCACCGAGGATGACGAAGGTATCACTGACTACGTCTGTGAGCCACACGACGCCCTTGATATGAAAGGCGCAGTCGCGGTTGGCGACGACGTGCCGACTGCCGAAGCCGGAGCCGGAGATACTGGCTGGCCAGAAGACTTCGCCAGCGACGTTGGTGTACCACTCCAGAAACACTACATCGGCATTATCAGCTTTTTCGGCATCGCCGTCAGCCTCGTCTTTACGTTCTACGTACTGAAGTACGGCGAGTCGCCAAACACAGGACAGGGTGATGCCTAATGAGTTCGTCAGGTAGTACCTACGGCGATATTCATCGCTATGAACCCGCACGCGAGTCAACCGCGGCGGCGATTGCCATTGTCCTGTTGACGGTTATTGAGGTTATCTTCGTTTTCTTCTTTATCTTCGCGATGATCTCGGGATGGGCCGGAACCGAGTTCGGCAACCAGTTCCTCGGCGCAATCCTGGCGCTCATCTTCATCGATCTCGCGTTTATTTTGGCACTGTACCGCAAAGAGTTCCTGCCGGATGTGATGATCGTCAAAAAGCGTCGGCGCAAGTGGGAAGATCTGTACATTGACAGCGAGGACGTCGATGGCACCCAGATCGGCACCGACAAGGCATGGGACACCGTTAAACGAGCTATCTACCCATACTACAAACGATAATATATGAGCCTCAAAGAACGAGACGAGTTCGACCACAACGCGTGGCTCAAACAGAAAGACCTCACTCCGATTGAGACGGTCTTTCTGACCACGCTTGTCTATCTCGACCGCCGATTCCGTATCGTCGATTACCTCGAGCTACTGGAAGATGCCTACTATAAGGTTAACCTCCAGATGCCGAAAAGTCACACCGAACAGTACAACCTGGACAACAAGTTTTGGTACTGGTATCCGCTGTACTCGCTTGGATTTTTCTCACTTTTGGCCTACATCGTGGCCGCTGTGACAGGTGCGCTGTTGGGATTCTACTACTCGCCATCTACTGCAGGCGATCCAACAGCCGCCTATGCGTCGATGGAGGCGATCATGCGGGATCTGCAGTTCGGCTTCATGCTGCGGAGCATTCACCGCTGGGCCGCCCAAATCATGCTCGCAGCAGTGTTCCTGCACATGCTGCGTGTGTACTTCACCGGCTCGTACAAAGAACCGCGTGAACTCAACTGGCTGCTCGGCATTATCCTGATCAGCCTCTCGATGGTCTTCGGGTATACGGGCTACCTGCTGCCGTGGAACCAACTTGCCTTTTGGGCCGGCCAAATCGGCGTCGAGATGGCACTCGCAACCCCAATTGTTGGTGAGTGGGCCGCCCAGTTGCTGTTCGGCGGCTTTACGCTTGGTGAGGCAACAATCGTCAGAATGTACATCCTGCACGTGTTCATCCTGCCGTTTGTGGTGACTGCGTTGATCGCACTCCACATCGGCATTGTCTGGGTGCAGGGAATCGCAGAACCACACTGATACAATGAGCGACACAGACAACCCAACCGAGATGCGAACCGATGGCGGCGACCGAGAGACGGGCATCGTTGCGCCCGATGACGAGACGCCAACCTGGAGCGAACGCAAAGCACGCAAGGTCGGCCTTTCGCGGCTGACATACGAGTATTTCGAGCGCGCTCGACGCGAAGACCAAGACCTGCGAACCGAATCCGACTACGTCGAACGTGATGTGTTAGGATTTCCGACCTGGCCACACGAGATTATCCGCAATGCGGCTATCTCGCTGTTTTTCGTCGGAATGGTGCTGTTTATCGCGGCTGCGCTCCCACCACACTTCGGTGACGCCGCAAACCCGAGTCAGACCCCGGAGATCATCTTGCCTGACTGGTATCTCTACTGGTCGTTCGGGCTGCTCCACCTTGATCCAATCAATCCTGGACTTGCGGTTCTCGACGGCGATAAGCTGATGTCAGACGAGTTGTACGGCGTGCTTGCGAACGTCGTTGTCGTCGGTGCTATCGCCATTGTTCCGTTCCTTAACAAGGGAAGTGCCCGCCGGCCGGTCGAAGAGCCGTTCTGGGCATCGATTGGTGTCGGCGGTGCGGTGTTTTCGCTTACCATCTCCGCGCTGGCAATCCAGAACCTGATTCCGATTCCGCTCGAGCTGCTGGTGAATATGGTGTTCGTCCTGCCGCTGGTCAGTGGAGTCATCGCGTACGCGCTCTTGAAAACGATGCGTGAAGGCTACATGTACGGGCTCAACCGTCGATACTACATGCTTCGGCCGCCGAAGTAGCCCCGAACCACCGGATAATTATACGGCTCGGCACGTTTGTTTTGTATGAGCGATTCTCGGATCGTCGAGGCTGACGACGGCACTCAGTCACGGTCTACTGCGCCGACTACGGATGATTCGCCGAGTAGTGGCCGACGCGATGTCGTCGTCCCGATGCGATTGTATAAGACGATCACCGTTTTTTCGACGTTGATCGCCGCACTGAGTATTCTCTTTGGGTTTATCCTGTTGGATGCGGCGACACTCGAGGTCAGCATGCTTCGTGGTGTAATCGTTGCAGCAATCGGTGTTGTTGGCCTGACACCCGACCAGAGCCTGCTAAGTGGCCTGCTTGGGGTGGCTGGGTTGAGCCTGATGGCGCTTGGCTCAGGTGTGTTTATCCTCTCCAGTCGGTTCCGTACTGCTGGAATGGGAAACGCTCAAGAGGATTCCGACGAATAATCAGCGTATGGCTGATGAGTTCATCAAAGGGTTTGGAATCCTAAGCGGCGCAGGGCTCGTCTGGATGACACTAGCAGGGTGGTACCAGACGCCTGACTTCTATATCACCAACCAGTTAATCGCTCCTGTAGCTGAACCGGAGACCGTCTTCGATGCGATTGCAATCTTCATGATCGACATCTTCCTGTGGACGGCTATCCTTGGCGCACTGGCGTTTTGGATTCTGATTCCAGTTGGTCGTGAACTGGTTCGGTCGGTCGAAGAGCGACAAGAATCAAGCTAACCCGTTCAGTTTTTTCTCACTGCTCTCGAGTTGTTGCATTCGGTTATCCAGCGGGTGACCATTTCGGTGCTACCTGTAGGTTGAGTTCCTGTGAACTGTCTGGTTTCTCATATCGACTACAGCCGAGGTACCCGGACTGCCGAGAGGTGTAAATTTTGTCTGTGTGTTCGCTCTTTCAGTGGCCGGTCGGTGGGTGAAGCCACTTCTGTGTTCGCAGTCGCCGTTGTTGCTCGAGCAGTCGCTTTCTGTCTTGTTCGATCGACAGCAGTGTCTTGTGGGGTCTCAGAAAGACGACACTGGAACGGACGACCGATCTTTAGAAGAGCAGATCGAGGTACGGCCCGTACAGCGGTCTCATTGCGTAGTAGGTCGCATAGATAAACGCCAATCCGAGCGAAAAGAGGGTCGCTTTCGGCCACTCGAAATCAAGGTCGTTGTCGGCTTCAACGCGTCGGCCTTCGAACTCAAAGACATCAGCGATAAACAACCCGATGATCGGGAGCATCAGGATCATCCCACTGATCGGTCGGTAGATGACAAACAGCAGACCGACTGTGACGATTCCCATCGTAACGAACGTGTTGAGTGGATGTCGTGTGATCTCTTCGCCGTTTTTCATTTGCTGTGCCTGCATTCGGTTTTCTTTGATTCGTGTACCGATGTTTGCGATGACAAGCACTAAAATGGCGATCGGGATACTCGGTCCGACGGTCTCGATCCAGCCCAGCGGAACGAGAAACTGCAGTAGGTCCATACATATGTGTGGGCAGACGACTCATTAGAGTTTTTCCAATTGCTACGGCAGATCCAATCGCCGGATATCGACAATCGACAGCGGCTCACCCCACTCGATCTCGGCTGTCAATCCAGCGTGTCCAACTGCCAACTGGTTTGCATCCGCAAGCACAGTTACTGAATCATCGCGCTTGACACGCACCGAAAGCGGTGGTTCTACTACCCACGTGTCAGCAATCGTTGCAAACGGTGCGACCGGTACGACCGCAAGACCGGTCTCCGGAGCCAACACAGGCCCTCCGGCGGCACGCCCGTAGCCACTGCTGCCTAACGGCGTGGCGACGACGACACCGTCAGCCCGAAACGTTGCGTGGGCTCGACCGTCGACTGAGACTGCATACTCTGAGATCCGCGCGGGCTCGGTGGTAACGAGCGTCGTATCGAAGACGGCCTTCGAGACAGTGCCGCCGGTGGTCACCGAAAGCGGCCGTACGTCCACGGTCGGTGGTTGGGCCGAAAGCTGGTGTAGAATTTCAGTCACCTGTCGGCGGCTCGGACTCAACGGCGTCTCGAGGCCAACCGGAACGATGGGTCGTGAGTCGGCGCGGGCCGCACAGTCAATCAACGCGTCTTCGCCGACAGTAACCAACAACTCGGCATCACGATACTCAACATAGTCTATGCACTGTTGATCCTCGACAATTTCTTCTGCGTCGACGCCACAGATTGTAACTCGCATTCGTCACTCACTCCGGTTGCGTTGTGTCCACACTACATCCCAGTTTGTCGTCTGCATCTCAGGCAGCCACGAACTCCCAGGCATACAGGTGGTTCAACATGAAGTAGGTGACAACGCCGAGTACCAACGAGAAAATCCACGTCCCGGCAGCGATTTGCCCGACACGCTTGTGTGGCGTCTGCGTTCGAAGCTGTTCGGGGGTGTGAGTCAGCCCTAAGGAAATTGCATACAATACGAGTGGAACCGACAGAATCGAAAGTAGAATGTGAATTGCTAACATTGCCAGATAGGCCGGAACGATCCACTCCCACAGCGGCACCCAACTGTAGGACGACTCGAGGACGAACTCTTTGGTGCCACCGCCGGCGACCCGCGGGACGTACATCGACAAAAAGATCAGAATAAGAACGAACGAACTGATCATCGCAGCAGCGTGTTTTTTTACCTCGCCGGCTCGAATCCAGTACCAGCCCACACAGAGTAACACGACCGTTATCGAGTTAACGAGCGCAATCGCATGCCCAAGAATGTTGACCGCTCGAAGGCTCAACCGTGGAAACAGTTCCTGAAACGACGGCACGACGAACGCCCCAACAACAACCACATAGCCAACCACCGACAACACTACTGTGACTGCTTTTGGGTGGTCACCAACAATCCCCTCGACCAACGGAGTATCCATACTCAGTCGTAGAACTCCGCGCGTATCGGTCTTCGGATTTCGCTCAGTCGCGGTTGATAACACCAGTAACAGCGGCCGTTTCGTAGGCCGCATCCAGGCTGACACCATTGCCGAGAATCGTATAGCGATCTCGGATTTCGTGGGCCGTCGTCATTGCCTCGAGCAGATCGTCGTCGCTTACCCCAAGTTCGGCGGCCGTCGTCGGCGCGCCAAGCTGTTCGAGTGCATCACGAATCGCCTGCCAGCGGCCGTTGTTGCCGCTGTGGAGGTACTCAGTCAATATCGAAGCGACACCGACCTGGTGGCCGTGTAGTGCTTGGCCGGGGGCGATTCGGTCGAGTTGGTGTGAAATCAAGTGTTCGGCTCCCGAGGCCGGCCGGGAACTCCCGGCAATCGACATCGCCACGCCTGAGGAGACGAGGGCTTTCACGACGATCCAGGCCGACTCCTCGAGATTCGGCCGGATCGAATCTGCGTTGTCGACCAGCATCTCGGCGGTCATCTCCGAGAGGGCACCGGCATATTCGGAGTACTCGACGTTTTTGAGTCGGTTTGCCAGCCGCCAGTCTTGGACAGCGGTGTAGTTCGAGATGATGTCCGCACACCCAGCAGTCGTCAGTTCCCAGGGTGCTTGGGCCATGATTTCGGTATCGGCGAGTACGGCCAGCGGTGGGTCGGCCGCCACGCTATGTCGGCTGTCGCCGTCTGGAACCGATCCGCGGCCCGAAACGATGCCGTCGTGGCTGGCGGCGGTCGGCACCGACACCAACCCGCAGCTCAGCTCGTCGGCGGCCATTTTAGCGATATCGATGGGTTTGCCGCCGCCCAGGCCGATCAGGTAGTCTGTTTCCTGGGCGGTTGCAGCCCTAATAACGCGCTCGATTGAGTCGAAACTTGCAGTCTCGACGACGATCGTTTCGGCCTCCGGAACCTGGCTTCGAATGCGATCGCCTGCCAACTCGTTCGGTGTCGGGCTCGTCACGACAAGTGGCTCGCCGGTGAGATGGAGATCTGCGATTGCCGCGCCCACCTCGTCGACGACACCGTGGCCAACAACGACGTTGCGGGGAAGTTTAATCCACGTCGACTTTTCGAACATGCAGCGTACAACGAGACCGTCAGTGAAACTGTTTGTGCCTCTGTACCGTTCAGGCCGGTTCCTCGAGTACTGGTTCGACCCGAATCGACCGCGCAACAGACTCCGGAAGGCTCTGTTCGTTGCCCGCAGCTGTCAGAACCGTTATCATCCCGAACGGTGCAATGTCGTCGACTGTGAGTTCAGTGCCGGGTGTAATGCCGGCGTCTTCCAGATACGCCAACTCCTCGTCGTTGCGGTCGCTAACGCGGGTGACGACAACGGTTTGGCCCTCCTCGAACTCACTGAGTCGAACTGAGACGTCTTCGGACAGTGGCTCGAGATCCGCACCCGGAATCGGATCTCCATGTGGATCGACTGTCGGATAATCGAGCGCCTCGGCAACCCGACGTTCGAACTCTTCGGAGATGTGATGTTCGAGTCGGTCGGCTTCCTCGTGGACTTCGCTCCAGGAATAATCGAGGTGTTCGGTGAGATACGTCTCCAGCAGGCGGTGGTGGCGGATAACCTCGAGGGCGACCGTTTCGCCTTCGGTCGTCAGCTCGACGCCTTTGTACTTTTCACGATCGACCAGCCCGTGATCGGCAAGCTTGCCGACCATACTAGTGACTGTCGGTGGCGTTTTGTCCAGATACTCCGCGATTGCTGATGTCGAGACTGGTGGGTCGCCTTCTGCCTGAAGCACATAGATCGCTTTCAGGTAGTCTTCCATCACGTCGCTGAACATATTCGAACTAGTGGTGTCGGCCGCAAATAGCTACCGACTACCGGCCTTGGCCCATCAGATGACTTCGTAGGATATCCGGGCTTTTGACGCCGCCGTCAGTGTTGAGGATCACGACTGTTTCGTTACCATCGAAGCGGTCGTCTTCGGCCCACTGCCAGGCACCCGCCGCGGCCGCGCCGCCTGCTGGCCCCATTTCGATGATTTCGTTGTGGGCAATCGTCGTCGCTGCATCGAGGCTGTCGCTGTCGTCGACTGTCAGTGCTGTCCCGTCGAGTCGCCGTAGTGTTTCGAGCGCCTGCGTGCCGCCGGCCGGATCGGCGACCTCGAGTTCACCAATGATGGTATCGGGATGTGTCCATGGCTCTGGAGTCTCGCGTTCCTGTTCGACCGCGGCGGCAATCGGCGCACAACTTGTCGGCTGGACGGCAACGATTGTGGGCGTCGATTCGGTGAGTCCGATCTTCGTGAGTGCTTCGAAGCCACGACCGATTCCCGTAACGATCTCGCCGGTGCTTGTCGGTACGAACACCACATCAGGAAGTCCTCCGAGATCACTGTACAGCTCGAAGGCCAGCGTTTTCGCACCCTCATGTCGGTATGGGGTAGCAAACTCCTGCAGCGAGTAGTAGTCGGCGGCCAACTGCTCGTCGACTGCGCTCGCGGCGTCTCCGTATCGGCCACCAACAACACGCATCTGGCCGCCGTGGACGTTGATCATCGCCTTGTTAGAGAACGCTGACCGCGAAGGAACAAAAGCGTACGACCGAAGGCCTAGCTGGCCGACGTAGGCGGACGCTGATTGGCCGCTGTTGCCTGTCGAGGCAACTGCGAGCGGCTCGAGATCCGAGGGGTCATCATGCCCACTGAGTGCGGTCGCCACCAGACTCATCCCGCGGTCATAGACTGTTCCTGTTGGGTTTCGCCCCTCGTCTTTGATATATAGTTCACTGACACCCAACTCATCGGCCAACCGGTCGGCCCCACAGAGAGGGGTTTCGCCCTCTGCGGCCGAAATCGCCTCCGAGCGGTCGAACGGCAACAGGGCATCGAAGCGCCAGTGGCCGCAGCCGCCCGTCTCGGGTGGCTCGAACAGTACTGAGGCCGAACAGTCCTCGTAGGCGTAGGTCGGCTCCAGTGGTGCGCCACAGCTCTGACACTGCTGGTCGAAAAGCGAGTCGCTTTCGGCAGTACACGCCGGACAGACGAGCCCTCGAAATGCCGGGGTCAACTTCATACCACAGATTACTGTGGGGCCGACTAAGCCCTTCCCGTCTCAGCAGCCACCTGCGGTGAATCGCCGTTGAATATCAACAATAATACTGCGAGAGGAGTGTTTATACGACCGCTCGTATTGTTCGCGCGTATGAATCGCTCGCCGACCCGCCGGCAAACGCTACAGCTTGGGGCTGTGGGTCTGGCTGCCGGAGTCGCTGGCTGTCTCGGTAATGACACACCTGCAGCGACACTAGCGTTCGAGGGCTTCGATCGGATCGACGACGACGCACTACCGGATCGAACTGCGTATGCAACTGCCGACCGATCGTTTCCGAACTACCGGCTTTACGAAGCCGCCGACCCAGATATCGCGTTGATTCTGTTGCATACTGCTGTTTTCGACAGCCGGGTTCTCGAGCCGCTGGCGAGTGGGCTTGCTGCGGCCAACGTGGCGCACGTTTTCACACCGGATCTCCGCGGGCACGGCCCTGAGCCCGAGAGACGTGGCGATCTCTCGTTTCGCTACCAACTCGAGGACGATATTACCCACTTGATCGACCGTGTCGAGACGCTGTTTTCGGATGTCGAGGTCGTCGTCGGTGGCCACGGCACCGGCGGCGGTGTTGCCGTCCGGTTTGCAGCACGTCCAGCAGGCCGGCGTGCGGACGGCTTTCTGTTTTTGGCACCGTATCTGGGCCGTGAGGCACCGACAACCAAGCCTGCGATGGGTGGGTGGGCAGAGTTCTATGGCGACCGGATCTTCCTGCTACGGGTGGTCACTGGGTTCGGTCTCGAGTGGAATCAGGATATGACGAGTGTCGAATACGAGATTCCCGACGATCTGTGGGACGGCACCGAAACGCTCGAGCATGCCTACCGACTGATGGTTTCGTACACACCTGCTGAAGACGACCTCGAGCGGCTGGCCGACCGGCCCATGCTGACGGTTGTGGGCACGGCCGACGAAACGGCCGTTTCGGACGCTTACGATGCGCTCGTTGGAACCGAAGACTCACAGACTCTCGAGCAACTCGAGGGGGCGTCGCATTTCGATCTCACGCTTACCGAGACGGCTATCGAGACGATCGAGACGTGGGTAGACGAGACATCGTTCGAACGTCGCGGCCGAGAGGGTTCGAACAGTTCACAGTAGTTTCTTTGCGTCGGCCAACCGAACACAGCTTATGAGTCGTTCTATTGTTGTCGTTGGAGGGGGTCTTGCCGGACTTGTTGCCGCACGCCATCTTGCAGACGGCGGGACGGATGTAACGGTCTACGAGCAACACGAAACGGTCGGCGGCCGTGTTCGATCTCGAAAGCACCGTGGTTTCATTCTCGACCGTGGCTTTCAGGTGCTGTTGACGGGGTATCCCGCTCTTGAACGCGAGTTGGATCTCGAGGCACTCGAGTTGCGATACTTCAACCCCGGTGCGGTTATCGCTCGACCGGGCCAGCGGTCTGTGCTTTCGGATCCACTACGCGATCCGCTGGCCGCCTTCGAGACGGTGACAAACACCGAAGTATCGTTCAGCGATAAACTCCGGACACTCGCAGTTCGCCGTGATCTGGCCGGCCGGTCGTTCGAGTCGCTTTTGTCACGGTCTGACAGTTCGATTCGAGAATACCTCCGAGAGTGGGGATTTTCCGAGCGCTATCTGTCGAACTTCATTGCACCGTTTTACGGTGGTATCACCCTCGATCGGTCACTGGGAACGTCCAAGCGCGTCTTCGAGTACACCTTCAAAGCACTCAGCGATGGCCGCACTGCGGTACCGGCCGACGGAATGGGTGCAATCTCCCGACAGCTTGCCGACCGTGCGGAGAAAGCCGGCGCGGAGATCGTAACTGGCGAGGCCGTCACGGAACTCAAACCGAAGCGTCGCCACACAACCGTCGTTACCGACGAGGATCGCCGGGCTGTCGACGCAGTGGTCGTCGCCACCCAACCCAGCGTCGCCGCCAGACTGACCGGCAACGACGATATTCCAACCGACGGCGTCGGGTGTGTCACCCAGTATTACCGCCTCGAGGGCCCACCGCTGAAAACCGGCAAGCGGTTGCTGCTCAACGCCGGCGATACTGCCCCCAACACGATCGTTCCGCTCTCGGAGGTTGCTCCCGAGTACGCCACAGGCGACGACCACTTGCTGAACGCGACGTTTCTCGGCGAGAACGTCCTCGAAACGTCCAGCGAGCAGTTGGCCGCCCAGACGCATCAGACGCTCGAGGCGTGGTATCCCGAACGAAGCTTCGAATCGCTTAGACGGCTTGAGACCGATCGGATTCCGTTCGCCCAGTTCGGCCAGCCGCCGGGAGTCCACGACTCGCTGCCTGACGTGCGAGACGGCGGCCGACGAACGTATCTGGCCGGCGAGTACACCGAATGGTCATCGATTCAGGGCGCGATGGAAAGCGGTAGAAAGGCCGCCGAGGCTGTCTTGGAAGACCGCTAGTCTTAGGGCGTGATAACCGCCCGACCTTCGATCTCGCCGTGTTCGAGTTTTTCAGCAACCATGTTGACCTCCCCAAGCTCGTACTGGCTGGTGTGGAGTTCGACATCCCCGCGATCGACCAGCGCCATGAGTTCCTGGAGTTCGGCGTACTTGCCGACAAGCGTGCCGCGGAAGCCGAACTCGCCGCTGACAAGCGTTTGGGCCGGCTGGTGGATGTGGCCGCCGTAGCCGACGATGTGGTGGTCGGCAGTGCCTGCGGCGATCTGTGGGCCGAGTTCGGTTGTTTCGTCGCGGCCGACGAAATCAATAATCTGCTGTGCGCCAACGCCGTCGGTAATATCCAGTACCTGCTGGACGATGTCCTCAGCTGCGGGATCAAGCGCGTGGTGTGCTCCGAGACCATCGGCGAGTTCTCGGGCCTCGGCTTTGATGTCGAGTGCGATTATTTCGACGGGGTTCATCGTCTCGAGACACTGCAGGCCGATATGGCCCAACCCGCCGACACCCATAACGACGGCCGTATCGCCTGGGTTGAGTTTTTTCGTCGCCTTCTTGACTGCATGGTAGGCCGTAATCCCGGCATCGGCGTGCGGGGCAATCGTTGTCGTATCTGCGCCCTCGGGCAGTGGGATCACTGCTCGATCCGACGTGAGCAGGTATTCGGCAAAGCCGCCGTTAGTCGTCAGTCCCGGAAACGAGAGGTTCGCACAGTGCATATCCTCACCAAGCCGGCAGGGCCGACAGGTTCCACAGGTCATTACCGGGTGACAGATCACCTTTTGACCGACCTCGACGGTTTCGACTTCCGAGCCGATCTCGACGACCTCACCGGCGTTTTCGTGTCCGAGTGTCATCGGGAGTGTCTGTTCGACGTAGTCTGTCCACATCCCCTCGATAATGTGGTTGTCCGTCTGACACCAGCCTGCGCCCTCTACTTCGACAACGACGTGATGAGACCGCTCGGCCGTGGGGCGGTCGATCTCTTCGATATCTAATGCCTCGCTCATCTCGTGGGTGTACTCGTTGAGTCTGGCTGCTTGCATGATCCAATACGTTGTTCGGGCCAATCTGCATTATAATTAGTTAAGAAAACAGTTGAGGGAGTTATGAACAGTTGTCAGAAATATGTATGCAAACAGACACTCACAGTAGCCGACGGAACTCCCCGAGCGGTGGAAACTGCAGTGTCGTCTCGTCGTCGGCATCCCAGATGTGCGGCTGAAGAGACTCAACCGATTTGATCAGCGGCGACTGCAGCGCGTCGGCCCGCAACCGGTTGAGTTCGACACCGCCAGCCAGACGGGTAAACGCCGGCAACACAACCAACTCGCGGCCGCGGTAGCCCGTGGGATCGACACACAGACACGGGTGGCGTTTGCCTTCGATGTTGATTGCTGGGTGGTCGTGGCCAATTACATACCGTTCGCCGTCACGGTCGGGTTCTGTGTGGCCGTGACAGATCACTGTTTGGTCTGCGAGTCTGACCGACTTTTCGACCTTCTCAGGCCAGACTGCCGCTAGTAGCCTGTCGTGATTTCCTTCGAGGGCTCTGACCTCACAGCCCGCCTCTCGAGACTGTCTGTAGAGTTCATCGACTGTCTCGTCTACGCCCGCCGGAACGGTCGAAAAACTATGGAGCATGTCGCCCGCAAAGACGGTCTGCCGTGGCTCAAATCGTTCGAGCAGCCCAGCCAGCCGTGCGTGGATATCTCCGGCCTCCTCGAGTGGGACATCGACGGCCGATGTGGCTGCCCGCCCGAGATGTAGGTCCGCAACCACCAGCGTCTCGGTGGCCTCGAGATAGACAGCTCGCTCGCGGAATGTGATGTCGTCCACACCGGCGGTCAGACCGAGTTGAATAAAACCTCATCGAACCGCCCGAAGATCCCCGCGGGTATTTTAACCGCTCCGAACAGAAAGCCGGATATGAGCGATGCGCTGGCCGACAAACGTACTGCCACCCGGCTTCGTGTGCTCGTCGAGATCGCCGACCGCCAGCCGGCTGTCTCCCAAGGCGAGATTGCCGAGGCGGTCGGTGTCACCTCTCAGGCGGTCAGTGAGTACATCCGCGGCCTAGTTGAGGACGGGCTGGTCACCAAAGAGGGTCGCTCGCGGTACTCGGTTACCAAAGAGGGCGTCGACTGGCTGTTTCAGGAGGCCAAAGCTCTCCAGCGGTTTGCTGACCACGTCACCGGTGATGTCCTCGGAACCGTCCAGGAAGATACTGCTATCGCAACCGCTGACATCGAGGCTGGCCAGCGCGTAACGATTTCGCTCGAGGACGGGCTGTTGCGTGCAACACCCGGCGATGTTGGGCCTGCAACGGGTGTGGCAACGACCGACGGCGCGGCTGGAACAGACGTGAGCGTGACATCGTTTGAGGGCGTCATCGAGATGGATCCCGGGGCGGTGACAGTCGTCCAAATCCCGCCTGCTCGTGAAGGCGGCAGTCGCACAGTCGACGGCGACAACCTGGCCAACACCTGTCAGCAGGCAGATCTTGTTGTCGCTGCCGGTGTCGAAGCGGTGGTCTCGCTGCGAAACATCGACCTCGAGCCAGCAGTCACGGTTTCGGCTGGCGAGGTTGCTGCGGCCGCAGCCGCGGTCGGACAAACGGTGACAGTCGTCGCCTCAACGGATACAATCGGTCGCGTCACCGACGCACTCAGAGAGGATACAGTCTCCTATGAGGTCACCACACACACGGTATAATCCGGGTCAGTAGACGCTCACGTCGTCAAACCGACCCTCGTAGACGAGGTTTCGCGGATGGGTCGGCTCGTCGCCGGACAACAGCAGCCGATCAATTTTCTCCCAGCTGTTTTCGTAGCCCAAATGCCCAAACTCGGCGAGCCCGAAAAGTCGATGCTCAATCCCAGCACGATGCAGCACGCGTCGTTCGACGCCGGTTTTGAGCGCCTCGCAGAGTGTGGCTTCGCTATCGATTGGTGTCTCAAAGCGCGTCCAGGCCTCGCCAATCGTTGAGGTAAGATGTGCATACGAAGACCCAAACGCAGGCAGCGACAGCTCCCGAGCGATGGTTTGGCCCCGTCGGTTCTGATAGCCCAGCAGTTTGGCATTGTACGTTTCGACCGCATCAATACGTGAACTATGGGCTCGGATTTCAGGCCACGTCAGACTCACGTTCATAAATCCGGGATGTGGGACAGCAACGGCAGCGTTCTGTCTGTCACACTCGGCCATCGCCGCCTCGAAGGTAATGAAATCAGCAACTGGCTCTGAGAGCCCAATTGCCAACAGATGCCGACGGTTCTTCCAGTCGCCGGTAAAGATCTCGCGGGCCGGAACAACCAGCAACTCCTCGTCGGTATAGCGAGCTGCAGTCTGTTGAATCTCGGGTAGTCGAGTAAAATGCGGGGCATACACCAGCGCATCAATCCCACGACGTTTGGCACGCGCGACGACCCTCTCTGAGAGGATTTTGGTGTGCATGTCGACGCGAGAGGAACCCGAGTCAGTCACACTGATACGTTCGAAACCGATCCATTAGTGTATACCGTTTTGTAGTCGGCGTCTGACGCACAACAACCGTTATATCCACCGGGGCCAACTCGTCTCACATGGCTGGATGGCGTTGTGGAATCGACGAGTGCGAACAGGTCTTCGAGACCGTCGAGTCGTTGATCATCCACCAGACAACCGAACACGACAAACACGAGTGTCAAGTCTGTGGCACGCTTGTTCCGGATGGCTACTTTGCGATCCGCCACATGTTCGACGAACACACTCGCGCACAGTACGTTCGAGCCTACGATGGCGATTCGGCGGCGGTTCGCCGCCGCGAAGAGATCCAACAGGAAATCGAGACCACTGCGGATCTCAGTGCTGTCGTCGAGGAACTTGATTCTCGGTCACAACAACTCGGCTAACTGTTTGAGCCTACTGGTTGTGGCCAGCTGTCTTATCGCACACAGAAAATCCCGCTTTCAGCGCTCGTCGCTGTCCAACACGCGAATCTGGTCGCCACGCACGGTCACTGGAATCGGCACTGTCGCCTCGTACAGTTCGACTGTCACCTGATCTTTGCCTTCGTCAATTCGCTGGACGCGTGCCTTTTCGCCCTGGAACGGCCCTGCGATGAGTTCGACGATATCGGCTTCGGCAATTCCCTCGACATCGGGAGTCGGCGACAGGAAGTGTTCGACCTCTGTGATTCCTGATTTGCCGGAGACGATCGTTCGAGCGTGTGGAATCTCATCAAGCAGCCGCTCGAGAACGGATGTGCCGTCGGCTTCGACCATCACGTAGCTCGTCAACGAATCCGGCGACAACACGGCGTGAACCTCGTCTTCTTCTTTCGTTGCAATCATATCCGCAACGGTACGCTCCTGTCGAGCCGTGGTTTTGACGGCGTAGATTCCCATCAGGCACCACCGGGCAGAACGCTCATGATTGCGAAGATGACAAAGCCAATAAAGCCGATCAGGATAATACCGGCACCGGCGATTTTTGAGACCATCGAAAACTCGTTCCACGAGGGCGTACTTGCCAGTTTCAGTACGCGAATGTAGCTGTTGAGGTCGTACGGGACTTTCATAGTAGCCGGCTGTTTGGGCGCGGGCTTTTTCTATCTATTGGTACTGCCTCGAGACAAGTGCATCTGGTTGCTATTCGTTACAACCCTCGCAGGAAGCTATTCGACGTAATCGATATCGTCACCGTCGTCGGCCACTCCAGCGGCTGGTTGTTGCGGCTGGCCGCGGTCTGCGGCAGTGTCGCTGCTGCCGTAGATCTGTGGTGAGTCGACGCCCGTGACGACGATCATTGTCCGCATGCTGCCGTCGAGTTCTTCGTCGATGGAAGTCCCCCAGATGATTCGGGCATCGGGGTCGATCCGGTCGTAGATCTCTTCGACGACGCCCTCTGCTTCTTCGATAGACATGTCGTTGCCACCGGTGACATTGACCAACGCCGAGTTGGCCCCCGAGATATCGACGTCCAAAAGCGGTGATCGGAGCGCGCTTTTGACGGAGTCTTGGGCTTTGGATTCCGAATCGGACTCGCCGAGACCGATCATCGCAACACCACCTTTCTCCATGACTGTCCGGACGTCGGCGAAATCGAGATTCACGAGGCCAGGTTTTGTAATGAGCTCGGTAATTCCTTTGACAGACCGCATTAGCACTTCATCAGCAACCTGGAAGGCCTGACGGACTGGCATCTTGCCGACGGCATCCAACAGCCGGTCGTTCGGGACGACGATTACAGTGTCACTAACGTCTCTGAGGCGCTCGAGGCCGGCTTCAGCGTTGGTTCGCCGGACTTCTCCCTCGGCGGTAAACGGCGTGGTAACAATCGAGATTGTCAGCGCGCCCGAATCGCGAGCGGCTTTGGCAACGACCGGTGCTGATCCGGTGCCTGTTCCGCCGCCGAGACCCGCGGTGACAAACACCATATCCGAACCTTCGATGGCGTCATAAATCTCTTCTTGGCTCTCGAGGGCGGCCTCTTCGCCAACCTGCGGCAACGAACCTGCACCGCGGCCCTGGGTTTTCTGTTGACCCATCAGGATCTTTGTGTCTGCGCCAATGTTTACGAGGTGCTGTACGTCTGTGTTTGCGGCGACCAATTTGGCACCGTGAATTCCCTCGTCGTGCATTCGATTGACGGTGTTGCCGCCACCGCCGCCACAGCCGACGACGGTGATGTCTGTCTGGAGGTCTTGGAGGACATCACGCAGTTCGTCGTCGGTCATCGTTCCCGACTGTGGTGTGCCACTGGAGGGGCTACTCCCGGAGAAGTTCTCGGATGCAGTATCTTCGGCGGCCTCGGCCTCGTCAATCGCATCCTCAACGATAGAGTCCATCAGTATACCCGCCCCTTGCAGACCGAGGCTATTTATCTTTCCCCATTTGTCAGACAATCGTCTGACTCTATCTGTCTGTTACGTTGGTTTTAGGCGATGATACCGGAAATCGGTCGACCTGTTCGTCCTCGACGACATGTGGTTCGATGGTTCTCCCGTTGAGTTCGACTGGTTGACCGGCGGCGAGTTTGCCGAACGCCGGCCCTTCAGGAATACCGAGGGTGGCAGCCTTCTGGGGATTAAAACTCGTATGGTGGGCTCGGATTTCCTCGGCGCTGCGTTCGATGCGTTCGTATTTTGACCCTAGGATATCACAAAGCGATTCAATTATCCGCTCGAAATCGTCGGGCGCAGTGACTACAGCCGTGCCGGCGGGCAGCGTTCCCCCCTCGACAGTCTCGAAGGCGACAGTGTGGTCTGCGACGGCTCTCCATACCTTCTTTCTGTCTACCGCGTGTGCGGCTGCGATGAGTTCATTAGGCAGCGAGAGAGCCTGGCAGTCGTCCGTGCCGGCTGGGGCCTCACCGAATCGGAGTCCGTTCGTAACGGACGATAACTCTGTTTCAAGCCGCTCAACAACAGCCAACGGCCGGTCGCCGACCGTTCGCAGCCAGGTTTCGGAGACAACGCGATAGCCTACTTGTTCGATAATGGCCTCGAGTTCGGGATTCTCACCGTCTACGACAGCCAACTCGGCGGCACTTGCTTCAAACACGGCTTCGATTACATCGCTGTGTGCCGCTGGGTCGCCCATCGCCTCGAGTTGCCATGCCGAGCCGATGTGGCCGACCGCCCACGCGGTGTCGGTAACGATTCGCTCACAGCGAGGCGTGTAATGGCCGCCGCCAAACCCGACAACCTGGCGCGGTTCGCCGCCGATCGTATGGTCAGCCGTAACGTCCTGCAACTCAAAGACGGCATCAGCAACCGCGGCTGCTCCTTTGGGGTCGTCCCATTGGTCGTCGTCGCTACCGAGTTCGACGAACAGCGACGGAACCGAACAGGCCGTCGGGCCGTGATGGGTACACTCGATGCCGACATCATAGCCGTCGGGTGCGTGGGCCTCGAGGGCCTCAACAACAGCCTTCTGCATGCCGGGGGCGGCGCGCGCGAACGCTCCCGGCTGGCCGCCGTAGTCTGCAGAGCCAAAATTCCCGGTGAAATGGGCGGTCAAAAGCGGGCCGGTCTCGCCGGCGTGTCGGGAGACGAAAACAATGGCCTCGAGACACTCCGGTTTCGAAAAGGCAGCTTCGGGTTCGGTGAGTTCGACATGCATCGTCTCGAACGCCCGGAGTTCGAACCCCTCGCGTCGGTAGAACTCACCGCCGCCGTCGGCGTCGGGACGCTGGGTGTCAGTGTGGACAGTCCAGTCGAGTCGTTCGAGGAGGTGTTGACCGATGTGTTCCGAGGCGCGGTCGGCCCGGCTGACAACGATTCCGATCACAGTCGTATTCTGCACTCGGTTCGCAAAACGTCACCGCTTGGTGCTGGACCGACAGCTACGGGTTGGTAGTCGGTCAACGTTCCATAGAACACATTGTGTGGTCTGTATAGCTCTTTTTTACAGGACGCCTCTGTAAGACGACTCGCGCGTATCTTGTGTGGAATCGAGTATCATCGAACGCCGTACTCCAATCTCGTGTATTCATTCACAGCCACACAGGGAATTTTTCTCAGGAGGTTCTCTGCACATACAGTCGACTCAGCAGTAAGCGTACCGTCATTTACATTTACGATGGTGTGAGCGCGGTTAAAACCCACAAGTAGTGATAGCGCTATTTCGATACTGTTCTGTCCTCCTCGATCACGGTGAGCCAACTGTCACTATGATGCGCTGACTCGACAGCAAGCCCATGCCGGTAGCGTGCGGAGAGCGTTTAACCCCACCATCCCAAACGTATCGTATGGATGTCTACGGTCTGGTCGGTAACCCTGTCGGCCACTCTGTGTCACCGCCGATGCACGAGGCGGCCTACGCGGAACTCGAGTTGGACGCATCGTACGTCGCCTTCGAACCGGCTGTTGAGGAGGTCGCCGACGCCCTCGAGGGTGCCGAAACGCTCGGAATTGCCGGACTGAATGTGACGATTCCGTTCAAACAAGACGTCTTGGAGTACCTCGAGGCCGACCCACTGGCCGAACGAATCGGTGCGGTCAACACGATCGACTTTCGAGCCGATGGCGAGCCAGTCGGCTACAACACTGATGCAATCGGGATCACACGCTCGTTCGAACATCACGGCGTCGAGTTGGATGGCAGAAAGGCCGTGGTGGTCGGAGCCGGCGGGGCTGGTCGTGCGGCGGCGTTTGCGCTGTCGGATGCCGGCTGTGAGGTTCATATCGCCAACCGGACGGTTGACAAAGCGATTGATCTCGCCTCGCAGGTACCACACGCGTCGGGCGGCAGCCTCGAGACGCTTGATTCACAGCTCGCAGAAGCCTCGGTGCTGCTCAACGCCACAAGTGTCGGCATGAAATCCGACGAGACGCCCGTCTCCGGCGAGTTACTCCACGGGGAGTTGACTGTGCTCGATGCTGTCTATGCGCCGCTGGAAACCAGACTCCTCCGGGATGCACGCGAGGCTGGAGCCGACACCGTCGATGGCGCTTGGATGCTGCTGTTTCAGGGCGTCGAAGCCTTCGAGTTGTGGACTGGCCGAGACGCACCTGTAGACGCGATGAACCGCGTGTTGCGTGAGGAGCTCACACACTAACTCGGGTGACACGCTGTTTGCTTTGGTTCTGAAACCTCCTTGTACATTTAAATACAGTCGTCATATACGTACACCTAATGGCCCTACTGAGCAAACTGAAGTCGATTCTGGGGATCGGCGGGAGTCCTGAAAACGAGGAACGTACGGATACATCCGTGACAGTCGAACACGAGGCCACCGACCGGACGAACGGCGATCACGATGAAAAAGACAGTGACGCCGCCGAATCAACCGACCAGACTGGCGACGCCGCTGATGAGGCTGTTGCAGCTGGCACGGACGCATCGGCTTCGACGGCCTCGTTGACTGAAACTGGCGAGCCCGAAACCGAGACCGCGACCGAACCTGCTGAGGCCGCGGGCCCACCGACCGACCCTCTCGATGACGAACCGACCGACCGCGAGGTAGATGACGTTATCGACGAAGCCGAAGACAACGAAAGCGATGACGATCCAGAAGAATCAGCTGATGCTGCCGAACTAGACAACGCCGAACCGTCGAATACAGCAGATCTCACGGCGATCAAAGGCATCGGCCCGGCCTACTCCGACCGACTCAACTCTGCGGGCATCGATTCAGTTGGGGCGCTGGCTGCGGCTGACGCCGAGACGCTGGGCGAACAGATCGATGTTTCGCCGAAAATCGTCAGCGACTGGATTGATCGCGCCACAGACCAGTAGGGCCCGCTGTTTTCGGTTATCCGCTCGCCAAACGCGAAACTGTTACACGCAGGCAGCCATTTCATAGCCATATGTCAACACCGACCGTCATCACCGACCGTGCGGCCTTTCGGTCGGTTGCCACCGACGCGCCACCGGGCGGGCGTGTCCCTATCGAGATTACACTCGAGGTCGAAGATCCGTTTACGGCATACCGACGTGCCCGCGACGGCCCCGGCGGCGTGTTTCTTGAGACGACCGGCGGCCAGTCCGGTTGGGGATATTTCGCCACCGAACCAGCAGAACGGCTGACAGTTTCGGCCGATGCTGTTGTCGCCGACGCCACACCCGAGACGGCCGCAGTGGGCGACTACCAGCGCGAGACTCCGTCGCTTGCAGCCCTCGAGGGACTGTTGTCGGGCGAAACACTCGTTCGTGGCGACTGTCCGGTGCCGTATCCTTGCGGTGCGTTTGGCTGGCTGTCGTACGATATCGCCCGCGAACTCGAGGATCTTCCAGACACTCGCTCCGACCGCGGACTGTCCCGACTCCAGGTCAGCGTCTTCGATTGTGTGGCTGCCTGGGAAGAACCCCAGGACAGACCCGTTAGACTGCACGTTACCTGTTGTCCGACTATACCTGATGAGGCTGATTCTGCCTCGCTCGAGTCGGTTTACGAGACGGGCCTCAAGCGGGCACAAGAGCTTGCGAAGGCAGCAACCGAGGGCGATCCGTCGGTTGGTCAACCGCCGGTTTCGGCCACCGAAGCCCAGTTTGAAAGCGACTGTGGCCGCGCTGCGTTCGCCGACCGGGTTCGACAGATCAAACAGTACATTCGGGACGGCGATACCTTCCAGGTCAACCTCTCACAGTCGTTGAGCGCACCCGCCGCAGTCCATCCGGTGGCAGCCTATGATGCCCTCAGACGAGTGAATCCGGCACCCTACTCTGGATTGCTCGAGTTTTCAGGACGCGGCACCAATCGCTGGGACGGCTTAGATCTCGTAAGCGCCAGTCCTGAACTGCTGTTGGAGCGTGTCGGCGACCAACTCCGAACCGAACCCATCGCTGGCACTCGCCCGCGGGGGCGGACTCCCGAAGCAGACGACACCCTCGAGACGGATCTCTGTTCGGACACAAAAGAACGCGCCGAACATGCGATGCTGGTTGATCTCGAGCGTAACGACCTGGGCAAGGTCAGTTCTTTCGGCAGTGTCGAAGTCAGCGAGTACCGCCGGGTAGATCGCTACTCGGAGGTAATGCATCTCGTCTCGCTGGTCGAAGGCCGGCTCCGAGACGATCGCTCGCTGGCCGACGCCGTCGCGGCCACCTTCCCCGGCGGGACGATCACCGGTGCGCCCAAACCCCGGACGATGGAGATCATCGAGGAACTCGAGGCCACAAAACGCGGCCCCTACACTGGGAGTATGGCGATATTTGGCTTTGACGGCCGGGCAACGCTCAACATCATCATTCGAACGCTCAGTCGCTACGGCGAGGAGTACCGCCTGCGTGTCGGTGCTGGCATCGTCCACGATTCGGAGCCTGAAGCCGAGTACGACGAAACGATGGACAAAGGCCGCGCGCTTATCACCGCAATCGATGAGGCACTTACCAGCGGGCGACTGACCCTCGAGGAGCCAGCCGAATGACAACGACTCCACAGCGTGCTGTTGGCATCGATGCCGGCAATGTCGAGGGCGGGCCGCGTATTTTAGTCGTCGACAACTATGATTCGTTCGTCTACAACCTCGTCCAGTACGTCGGCGAGTTTGCCGGTGAGGTGGCCGTCAGGCGAAACGACCGGGTCGATCCGGCGGCGATTCGGCAGCTTGAGCCCGACGGTATCGTGCTATCGCCCGGTCCCGGCACTCCACAGTCGGCAGGAGTCTCGATGGATGTCTTTGATCTCGAATGTCCGGTGTTCGGTGTCTGTCTGGGCCATCAGGCGATGTGTGCGGCCCTTGGCGCACCGGTCGGCCACGCCCCCGATGTGGTACATGGCAAACCCTCCGAAATCAGCCACGACGGGAAAGGGCTGTTCGAAGGGTTGGCCGAGACATTCAGTGTTGGCCGGTACCACTCGTTGTGTGTCGAGCGTACAGACCTGCCTGATCCACTGGTCGAGACTGCCCACACGACCGACGAACGCGAGGTCGTCATGGGAGTGCGACACCGCAACAAACCCCACTTCGGTGTGCAGTTTCATCCAGAAAGCATCCTCACTGACGACGGCAAACAGATGGTTGAAAACTTCGTCAACCGGTGTGAGACGAATGAGTGAGCGATTGTATCACCTCAACGGCGAACTTGTCGCTGCCGATGAGGCAACCGTCAGCGTTGAGGATCGTGGCTTTTTGTACGGCGATGCCGCTTTCGAGACGATGCGGGCCTACGGGGGCCACGTTTTTGGGTGGGACGCACACATGGATCGGCTCGCCGAAACCTGCGAGATTCTCGGCCTCGAGCACGGACTCTCCCAGAACGACCTCAAAACGCGCGTCAATGAGACTCTCGAGGCCAACGACCTCAACGAAGCCTACATTCGGCTATCGATCACCCGTGGCGTCCAACCGGGGAAACTCACACCTCGTCGGGACGTCACTCCCACTGTTGTTATCATCGTCAAACCGCTAGCTCGCGGCGGCCGTGAAGGCACACCCGTCTGGGAGGGCCCGGCAACCCTCCAGACGGTCAAAACCAAACGCGTTCCTGATGCTGCAGTCCCCGCACGCGCGAAAACACACAACTACCTCAACGGCATTCTGGCCCGCCTCGAACTCCGGGTGACCGACGCCGACGAGGCGCTCATGGTAGACCTCGAGGGGAAACTCACAGAGGGTGCGACCAGCAACCTGTTTTTCGTCCAAGACAACGCCCTTCGGACTCCTTCTCTCGAGTGTCCTGTCCTGCCGGGGATCACCCGTCGGGTCGTCATGGAACTCGCCGCTGACGAAGGAATCCCACTCGAGGAAGGCCACTACACCCCCGACCAGGTTCGACAGGCCGATGAGGTGTTTGTGACGAACTCGACGTGGGAGATCCGCCCTGTCGAGGTTGTAGACGGGATTTCGATCGGTGAGACTCCGGGTGCCGGTTCGCTCACGACGCTGCTTTCTCGGCTGTTCGATTCGCGGATCGAAACACAATATTACGGCTGAACGTACAGGCTTAACTCACCAGAGTTGGTACAGACGCCCAATGAGTTCGGCGAGTCGGATCACGTCAGTTGAGGACGTTCCAGCGGACACAACGCTTGTCTATCGCCTGCGACCGGTCGGCGGCGACGAATCAAAAGAGGCAATTTTGCTTCGTGATACAGAAGGTGTCGTCTCGTGGCTCAACTACTGTCAGCACTTTACACACATCAAACTCGACAAGGGCTCGGGCGCAGAGATTCGCAACGGCGAAGTAATCTGTACCAACCATGGCGCATATTTCGAGATCGACAGCGGTCAATGTACTCACGGGCCATGTGAGGGTGCGTACTTAACTGAGGTTGAGGTGGCCGTCGAGGAGGATCTGGTAGTGCTGATCGACGACGACTACGAGTTTGTCGGCCTTGGCGAGATCGAAACCGCACCGGACGATCTGGGCTCGAAATCAAACTACGAATTCTGATTTTGGACGGTCGTACTGACGAATTCTGCAGAGTTGGCGGTTTTGCGCCCACGTTCAGATCTGATTTTCTCGCCGTCTAAGTGTTATCGAAAGGGTGTAAAATCATAGCGGGAAGTAGATTTGAACTACCGATCTCCGGGTTATGAGCCCGGCGGAATCTCCTGGCTATCCCATCCCGCTACCAAAACGAATGCCTCTGTTACGGTTAAGGGTTATGATTCGACCGCAGTATGGCAGTTTTGACCGAGCCACAGCTTCTCAACCATCGAGACGTGATCACGCTTTTTAGACAGCTTTTTGATTATTTGTCGGCAGCGCTTGCTGGTTTCGACGACAGAATCGATACGTCTTACTGATATCGGAGATGAGCCGAACCCGATGCAGCTATCTCACTCGCCGCCAGTTGCTGTTGCCGCCAAAATCAGTTTTCGCTAATGGATCGCACTCAGTATCTCCCCGGCTTGGCGTTGCTCTGTGGCGCTGCGGTTCTCGCTCGAGCGATTGGCTCGGTCACTGGCATCGAAGCGTTGCTCATCGCCATCGCGCTTGGGGTCGTCCTGGTAAACGGCCCCGGCGTTCCCGACGCCTGTCGAGCAGGGGTTGGCACACACACGTTGTGGCTGGCTGCCGGGATCGTCCTGATGGGGGCGTCGATCTCGCTTGCGGCTGTTCGTGAGGCTGGAATCGTTGTGTTGGGTGTCACTGTCGTTGTCGCTGTCAGTACAATCGGTGTTGTCGAGGCCCTCTCGAGAGGTGTGTTCGGTTTGAGCGAGAAACTCGGTTCGCTGCTTGCTGCCGGCGCTGGGATCTGTGGCGTCTCGGCGGTTGTTGCTGTTGCAGGTGCGGTTCGTGCCCGCGAAGATCAGATCGCCTACGCGGCAGCAACCGTGCTGTTGTTCGATGCAATCACGCTCGTCGTCTATCCGGTCGCCGGCCAACTTCTCGGGCTTTCGGACATCGTCTTCGGCATCTGGGCTGGCGTCAGCATGTTCTCGACAGGGCCGGTTGTCGCCGTCGGCTTTGCCTACTCGGAGGCCGCCGGCCAGTGGGCGACGCTCACCAAACTCTCACGAAACGCGCTGATCGGTGTCGTCGTACTCGTCTATGCAGCCGTCTACATGCGAACTACTTCCGAGCGTCGGCTGTCAGTACGGCTACTCTGGGCTGAGTTTCCGACGTTCGTTCTCGGCTTTCTCGCACTCGCCATTATCGGGAGTCTTGGCGTTTTTTCTGAAACGCATCGTACGGTGATCGATACGGCCTACAACTGGCTGTTTCTGATGGCGTTCGTGGGACTCGGTACCGAAATCGAACTTCACGAACTCAGAGCTGCCGGTGTTCGTCCCGTCATCGTTGTGTTCGTTTCGCTCATTGTCGCCAGTACGCTCGCGCTCAGTCTGTTGACACTGGTGTTTTAACACAGAATGCTGGCCGAGTTGATGGCTGGCTGAAAACGGAGTGACCGCAGGTTACACCGAGAGTTCGTTGCGGGCTTCGACCACATCAAGCGCGTCGGCGTCGATGGTGTCGACCTCGAGCCAGTGGGGTACATACTGGCGTTTCTCGTAGGTTTCGTGTTCGTCTTCGGTGCCGATGGTACACCACAACTGAACCTCATCAGGGCCGTGCCAGTCACCCTGGCGCTGGATGCTGAAACAGATCTGTTCTTCCCCATCGTAGTTGATGATTGCACCCTTGCGGATGCCGGGGTCGCCGTTGACGATGAGTTGTTGCATACCCGAATTTGAGATGGCTCGGTGCTTAATGGCTTCGGAACACAGCATTCATCGATTACCCAATTGCTGTGGGAGCACATCCCACGAAACCGCCGCAGCGAGTCGCGTCGAACCAAACGGGTTTTAACGGGCGACGCCAAACCACGGACAAGGTAGATCTCACTATGGAAATGCCACGCCGAATGAATACGTACTGTCCGCACTGTGATGCCCACTTCGAACACGAAGTCGAAAAAGTCCGCACGGGTCGTTCGACAGGGATGAAAAAGGTTCAAGACCGCCAGCGAAAGCGCGCCAAATCCACTATCGGGAACGCAGGGAAGTTCTCGAAGGTGCCCGGTGGCGACAAACCAACCAAGAAGACGAACCTCAAATACCGCTGTAGTGACTGCGGAAAAGCCCACATGCGCAAAGGATGGCGCGCTGGCCGGCTGACCTTCCAGGAGTAACCATGCCAGGAAACTACGTCCGCGTCAAATGTGGAGACTGTGAGAACGAACAGATCGTCTTCGAGAAGGCCGCTACCGTCGTCAGCTGTGCGGTCTGTGGGACGACGCTGGCTGTCCCGACCGGCGGCATGGCCGAAATCGACCACGAAGTCGTCGAGACCGTCGAAGCACGATAACCCTGATTTAGAAGGTTTCAATCAATGCAATACAGTGGCTGGCCCGAACCGGGTGATCTGGTCGTCGGCAAAGTCGACGAGATCACCGATTTCGGTGTCTTCGTCGACCTCGAGGAGTACGAAAACAAACGCGGGCTCGCCCACATCAGCGAGGTCGCAAGCGGGTGGATCAAAAACGTTCGCGATCACGTCCGGGAGGGCCAAACCGTCGTCGCGAAAGTCCTGGATGTCAACGAGAGCTCCCAGCAGATCGATCTCTCAATCAAAGACGTCAACGAACACCAGCACAAAGACAAAATCCAGGAGTGGAAAAACGAACAAAAGGCAGACAACTGGATGGAACTGGCTCTCGGCGAGGACGTCGAGGACGAACTCTACGGCGCAGTCGCCAACGAGTTGCTTGGCGAGTATGAAACGCTGTACGATGCGTTCGAACAGGCTGCCATCCACGGCCAAGAGGCCCTCGAGGATACCGACCTCGACGAAGACGAACTCGAGGCCATCGTCGAGACGGCCCGTGAGAACGTCTCTGTGCCCTACGTCAACGTCACCGGCTATGTCGATCTCGAGTGTCCAACTCCAGAGGGTGTTGATGTGGTTAAAGATGCCCTCAAAGCTGCCGAAGGAAACGGCGAAATCCCACCGGAAGTCGAACTCTCTGTCTCGTATGTTGGTTCGCCTGAGTACCGGATCAAAGTTCGCGCGCCGGATTACAAAACCGCCGAACGTGAACTCGAGGCCAGCGCCGACCGGGCCAAATCGGCTATCGAAGCAAACGGTGGCAGCGGTGAGTATCATCGCGAGCGGCGCGAAGAAGACGAGTAGATGAAATCCGACATTCGGATCTGTTCTGTCTGGGAGTCCGAACACGACCGGCCGGTGTACGCACTCGGCGAGTCGTGTCCTGACTGCGGAGCGCCGACCGAAAACAGCGCGCCGGCTCCGTTTAGTCCCGAAGACCCCTACGGCGAGTACCGACGGGCTCTTAAGCGGCGCGAACGCGAGTAGAGCCATGAACGAGATTGATATCGAACACGTCGCCGAGCGGTCGCTTTCGGAGCCCGTTCTTATCGAGGGGTTACCAGGCGTCGGCCATATCGGCAAGCTCGTCGCCGAACATCTCATAGAGGAGTTCGAAAGCGAGTGCGTTCGCCGCATCTATGCTGATGAGTTTCCACCACAGGTGACCGTCGACGACGAAGGTGTCACAGAACTCACCGCCGCAACGCTTCATGCAATCGAAACGCCGGATGAAACGCCGGATCTGCTCGTGTTGAGTGGTGATCATCAGGCCGCAACGAACGCCGGCCACTACAAACTCACCGATGCGTTTCTTGATGTCGCTGAATCGTTCGACGTCGAGACCGTCTATGCGCTCGGTGGCGTCCCAACAGGCGAACTCGTCGAAGAGTACACTGTGTTGGGTGCGGTCACCGACAGTGAACTCAAAGCACCGCTCGAGGCCGCCGGTGTCGAGTTCCGGTCGGACGAACCAGCCGGCGGCATTGTCGGTGTAAGCGGGTTGTTGCTCGGGCTTGGTGAGCGTCGGGGGCTGGATGCAACGTGTCTGATGGGCGAGACCAGTGGCTATCTCGTTGATCCGAAAAGTGCCCAAGCTGTTCTCGAAGTGCTTCAGGAAGTCCTCGGCTTCGAGGTTGATTTCGGGTCGCTCGAAGAACGCGCCGAAGAGATGGAAGAAGTCGTCGGTAAAATCCAAGAGATGCAGGCCCAACAACAACAGCAGATGATTCCTGACGACGAACTGCGGTACATTGGCTGACGGCCCACACCTCGAGTCCCAGTAGGAGCGGATTACTCGTATTTTGTCTACTGACGGCTTCGTCGACTGATCAGGTCTGTTGTCTCCGCCAGTGACCGGTGAGTGCTCCTGAGCCAAGGTTTTACCACATTCGGCACAACGGAGCCTGTATGAGTACTGTTCGTATTGCCGGTGTCGGTCTCACTCCGTTCGGTGCCCACAGCGACCGTACTGGCCGCGAGTTGTTTGCGGCAGCCGCGCTGGCGGCTCTCGAGGACAGCAGCGTCGATCGGACGGCCGTCGAGCAACTGAACTACGGTAACTTCATGGGCGCATTGGCCGAAAACCAGGGCCATCAGGCCCCGCTAATGGCCGAAGCCGCCGGACTGCAGTGTCCAGCGACCCGGTATGAGCAAGCGTGTGCGTCATCGGGCGTTGCAATCCGTGAGGCGGTTCGGCTGATCCGTTCGGGTGAGACAGATGTGGTCGTCGCCGGCGGCATGGAGCGGATGACGACGCTCGATACCAGCACGGTGACCGCCGCCTTGGCGATTGCGGCCGACGAACTGTATGAGGTACGGGCTGGGGTCACTTTCCCGAGTGCGTACGCGTTGATGGCTCGAGCCTACTTTGAGCAGTTCGGCGGTGACCGCGAGGATCTGGCCCACATTGCGGTCAAAAACCATGCCAATGCCGTCGAAAACGAGTACGCCCAGTATCAAAATGAGATCACACTTACCGAAGCCCTCGAGAGCCCGCCGGTTGCTACGCCCCTGCATCTGTACGATGCCTGCCCGATTACTGACGGTGCCAGTGCGGTCGTGTTGGTCTCTGAGGAGTATGCCGATGCTCACGGACTCGCTGCGCCAGTTTCGATTGCCGGCAGCGGCCAGGGAGGCGACAACCTCGCACTGCAGGATCGCAAGAAGATGGCCCAGACACCAGCTACGGCGGCCGCCGCCGAGGAAGCCTACGCCGACGCCGGAATCACGGCCACAGACGTCGAGTTTGCAGAAGTCCACGACTGCTTTACCATTGCTGAAGTACTCGCTATCGAATCGCTCGGGCTGTTCGAGACGGGCGAAGGGATTTCGGCCGCCCGCGAGGGCAAAACAACCGCCGACGGCGAGGTTCCGGTCAACCTTTCGGGAGGACTCAAAGCCAAGGGTCATCCGGTCGGCGCAACGGGTGGCAGCCAAATCGTCGAGGTCACTCGCCTGCTGCGGGGTGACCATCCCAACAGTGACGTGCTCGATGACCCAACGGTCGGCCTCACCCACAACGCTGGCGGAACGGTTGCCAGTGCAGTTGTCCATGTTTTGGAGGCAACAAATGAGTAATCATATCACATCCGAACAGCCAGCAACGTACGACGAGTGGCTCGAGGCCATCGCGGACGGCGAAGCCTTTTATTTGGCCTCTCCCGAGGGTCACGGCTCGTTGCCGCCGCGACGAGTCTGCCCACACTCCGGTTCAACTGATCTCACACAAAAGCCACTGCCGGAGACCGGAACCCTCGAGACTTACACTGTCGTCCACGTCGCAGCCGAGACGTTCAGCGACGACACGCCGTATGTGAGTGCCGTCGTCGACTTCGGGCCGGTCGAACTCACCGGCGTGATACGTGGTCTCGACCCGGCGTCGGTCAGTGTCGGCGATGAACTGACCGTCACCGTCGAGACTCGTGAGACAACTGACGACCGGCTGGTCGTCTTCCGGCCTGTGTAAGCACAACCACCAAGTGAGCCTTAGGCGGTTGGCTCGAGATGGCCGTTGACGTGTTCGTCGACGACATCGATGAACTCCTCGGGAAACTCGACGTGGGGCAAAAGCAGTGTACGATCAAAGACGACGAGCGTCGCGTTGGCTTCGTCGGCCAGCTCGCGGCCCGTTTCGAGCGGCGTGATGTCTGCATCCCGGCCCCAGACAATGGTCGTCGGCACCTCGAGGCTGTCAATTGCTGCGGCCAGATCCAGGTCGCTGTTGAGATAGCCGCTGATGAACGACGCTGGGGCAAAGCGAGCGTTTGGCTGGTGGGCTGTCTGCCATTCGTAGGCTTGCCAGTCGTCGCCGGCCTTGCTCGGGTCGTAGTAGCCGTGGTCGGCGTTGAAGTACCGAATCGAGCGCCGGGAAGTAATGAGGTTGAACAGCCCCTCGCCGATGACCGGCGAGCGAATCAGCTGTCTGAGCCACTGTTTCGGCGGTTCGGGGCCGGCTTGTGCGGTCGGACAAATCAGGAGCAACTTCTCGAGGGTGTGGCTGTCGGCTTCGGTTAGTGCCGACAGTGTGTAGGCCGCCGACAGCGAGGAGGCGACAACCGCTTGCGGTTCGAATTTCGACAGCACATCGCCGACGAACGTGGTGTACAGCCGTGCGGAATACTGCAGCGGTGGCCGATCAGAACAGCCATAGCCGGGCAGATCCGGCGCAACAACGTGGTAGTCCGCAGCTAGCTGTTCGAAGACTGCTCTGAACTCGCCGCTCGAGCCAGCAGCGTTGATGCCGTGGAGCAACACGAGCGTCGGGTCGTCTGGATCGCCGGCTTCGGTGTAGGCGACATCGATGCCGCGCCAGCGATACTGTTGGTCTCGACCCTCAAGTGCTGCAGGGAGGTCTGCCGACGAGCGGAGACGGCGGTTGGCCGCGACAATTCCACCGACAGCAACCAGCGGTGTGAGGAACTTGCGGAACGACATACTCTACGTTGGGCGGTGGGGAAGTTAACAGCAGTGCCGGTCGTAAAACTAGTTCGTTGTCTGGTCGTAAGCCGCATCAAGTTGGTCGATCAGCTCGCCAATTGGTAGGTTGATCCCGAGTCGGCGGGCCGCAAGCGCGACCGGCAACAGGAGGATACCGAACACAACGGTGAGCTGGTACAGGGCAAACACGGTGAGCCGCGAGACCGATTCAATCATAACCGTATCTGGACTGCTGGTGTCCCTCTATATAAACCTTCTTTCGTCAGTGAACGAGACACCCCGACGCAGTACTGCGATTCAAGTAGAGTTGTACCGAGTGAAATGTCGCTGGTAAACTGTTGGCCGAGTCGAACCCAACAGTGTGGCTCATCAGGTGGATAGCCATAAGTTATGAGAAACAATCGGTTTCCTTGCGCCTATTTGTGTCGGCTAGTGACACGGTTACGGGGCTTTTTGTCCCAACGCGTCTGAACCACAAGACACGAAACCCTACGGCCCCCAGAGCCAACAATGAGTAACTATCTCGTTGCGATGGAAGCTGCATGGTTGGTTCGTGATGTCGAAGATATCGACGACGCTATTGGCGTTGCCGTCTCGTCTGCCGGCAAACGGCTCAACCAACAGAACAAAGAGTATGTCGACGTAGAAGTCGGCGTGACGGGCTGTCCGGCCTGTGGCGAACCGTTCGATTCGGCGTTTATCGCTGCCAACACCGCACTTGTCGGATTGCTGCTCGAGATCGACATTTTCAACGCCGACAGCGTCGAACACGCCTCAAGAATCGCCAAAAGCGAAGTCGGCGGTGCGCTCAGAGATGTTCCACTGACGGTGATCGATGTCATAGAAACCGACCCTGGTGACGACGAGTAACCTGTGTGTCTCGCCCGTCGACTGCCACCGACGAAAGGTTTTCAAATAACTTCGAGTAATAGGTCAGTATGGAACTGCCGACGCCACAGGATCTCAGGGAACGCCGTACCGCCCTCGGGTTAACCCAGAGTTCACTCGCAGAGGCTGCTGGCGTCTCCCAGCCACTTATCGCTCGCATCGAAGGCGGTGACGTCGACCCGCGACTCTCGACGCTTCGGCGGATCGTCAACGCGCTTGATGAGGCTGAAGGCGAAGTCGTCCGGGCAGCGGATCTGATGCATAAGGCTGTTGTCTCGGTTGCACCTGATGATGCGGTTAGCGAGGCGATCGAGACGATGAAAGCCGAGGCCTACTCACAGTTGCCCGTCTTGCAGAACGGAATCCCAGTCGGTTCGATCAGTCAGGGAGATGTGATACAGGCAGGCGAAGACGTCGGTACCTACCCGGTCAGCGAACTCATGAGCGAGTCGTTTCCGACGGTTGCGACGGATGCGACCGTTGATGAGATCCGAAACCTGCTAGAACACTACAAAGCCGTGATGGTTACCGAAGGCGGCGAGACAGTCGGAATCATCACCGAGGCGGATATCGCTGCCCAACTGTCGTAGGTGACTGACCGTGGTTCCTCACCGCGGCGTGTGTTGGTCTGTCGAACGGGCGGCCGAAGGGTAATCTCTTTTAGCCGGACTCTACGAGAGGTAGTATGTTACTCACCGTCTCTGGGCCGCCCGGCAGCGGCAAGAGCACTAACGCTGCAGTTCTTGCCAAGCGGTTCGATCTCGAGCATATCAGCGGCGGCGATATCTTCCGCGAACTCGCCGACGAACGCGGCTACAGCCCCGTCGAATTCAACGAGTTGGCCGAAGACGACGACCAGATCGACCGGGATCTGGATCGCCGCCTACAGGAGATCGCTATCGGCCGCGAGGACATCCTGCTCGAGTCTCGGCTTGCAGGCTGGCTGGCGGCTGACCACGCCGACCTCAAGATCTGGCTCGATGCGCCCAAGAACGTCAGAGCCGAACGCATTGCTGACCGCGAGGACAAATCGGTTGCCCGCGCACTCGAAGAGACCAGACGCCGCGAAGAAAGCGAGGCGCTACGGTACAATCAGTATTACAATATCGATATCGGGGATTTGACGATCTACGATATCACCGTCAACACGGGTCGATGGGGGCCGAAAGCGGTCCAAACAATGCTTGCGACAACTGTCGAGGCCTATGATCCCACTGTCGACGAGGGGAAAGTGCCGGTCGAAGATGTCGTCTACGATTTTTAACTATGTTGCTTTCTGGAACTGATGACTGATCGACTTCGCCCCGCACCAACCGAACGGTCGCTCGCTGAGCTGCTTTCGTTCAGTGTGGTCAATCTTGATAAACCCGCTGGCCCCTCGGCGCATCAGGTCGCCGGCTGGGTTCGTGATCTGGCCGACGATGCGGCCACTGAGTTAGATCCATCGGGGCCGGCTGTTGATCGTGCGGCCCACGCAGGAACGCTTGATCCAAAAGTCACCGGCTGTCTGCCCCTGTTGTTAGGCGAGGCAACTCGCATGGCTCAGGTGTTTCTGGAAGGACGAAAAGAGTATGTTTCGGTGCTTGAACTGCATGGGCCTCCACCGACGAACCTCGAGTCGGTTCTCGAAACGTTCGAAGCGCCACTCTACCAGAAACCGCCGCGCAAAAGCGCGGTGAGCCGCCGACTGCGCGTCCGCGAGATCTACGAACTTTCGCTGCTTGACGTTCGAGACCGACAGGCGCTCGTTCGGGTTCAGTGTGAAAGCGGCACCTACATCCGAAAACTCTGTCATGACCTCGGGCTTGCAGCAGGCACGGGCGGCCACATGGGCCATCTACGGCGGACTGCGACCGATCCGTTCGACGACTCGTCGCTTGTGAACTTACAGGAGTTCGTTGACGGACTCGTCTTTGCCCAAGAGGGCGACGAGACGTTGCTTCGAGAAATCCTCAACCCCGCTGAGCGCGCGTTGGCTCATCTGCCGAGCGTGACGATTGCTCCATCTGCGGCCCGCAACGTTGCAACCGGCGCACCTGTTTATGCACCCGGTGTGATTAGTGCGGACGACGATATCGAGATGGGCGCACTCGTGGCCTGTTATACACCCAACGGAAGTGCGGTCTGTCTGGGATCGATGGCCGGTGACCCTGCTGGTGACTCTGGGGTTGTTGTCGACCTCGAGGCCGTGTTGGTCTGATTGGTGTGACAGATAACACGTCTGCACAGTCGGAAGAACACTCTTTGTGTAACTGGTTGATGTCTGTGGTATGTCACTCGTTCGCCACGGCACAGGTCTGTCAGCGCTCGTCTTAGGGTTTCTCTCGCAGATTCATCCCGTTTTTATGTTGCCTCCGGTGGCAGCCTCGGCGTTCGGTGCGGTGCTGGCCGTCGAGTTTTCGGTTCCACTGGCGGCACTGCACATGACGACGGCGTTCTGTGCGCTGTACGTTGCGCATCTCAAAGACGGCTACGTTGATTTCCATCGCCGAGGTGAAGACGACGACCATCCGCTTTCGGCTCGAGGCTGTCGAGTCGGGCTGGTCGGTGCCTCGAGTGTATTCTTCCTCGGTTGTGGGGCACTTTGGTATCTGGTTGATCCGATTGCGAGCCTGTTGACGCTGCCGGGCTGGCTGATTGGTTACCACCATGCCCCGCAGTTAGACCTCACTCCGGTAGGCGCAACTGCGGGGTATCCCGTCGGCATCGGCATCGCACTGCTTGGTGGCTACTACGTCCAGACGACCACGCTGACGGGGGCTGTGGTTGCGTACGCCGTCGTTTTTACTGTGATTCTGTGTGGAATCAAGACGATTGACGACGCGACCGACTACGCCTACGACAAATCTATCGGAAAGCGAACGGTCGCAGTCGTGGTGGGCCGACGGCGTGCCCGGCGGTTTGCTGAGGGGTTCATGCTCGCTGGAATGGGAGCAACACTCCTGTTGGCGCTGGTCGGTGTGTTTCCACTGGCTGCGGGAGTTGCACCAATGGTGTTTGGTAGTATCTTGGCGCTCGCACGTCGGGCCCCACCACGGGAGGCGACAATGCTGTTGATTCGTGGGTCGTATCTGTTCTTAGCCGTACTCGTCGTCGCAGCATGGTTCTAGCCGCTCGAGTAGTCGGTTGCTCATCCGGTCTCGGAATGTACTGCCAACCGAGACTGTACTCGAGGGTGATTCTTTGGACAAGAGTTATTTTACTGCATTATTAATAGTTAAGGTATGGATGAAACTGACCGTACTGACTCGGAATACCTACCTACTGAGTCGGACTGCAGTACACCACAGAAGCTAATATTCGAATCAGAGCTGTGGATCGAATGTCCAAAGGACAAATACTGACGCCCGGGGTTTTTTGCGGTTGTGCCGACCACACGGACTATGGTTGACATCTCCGTGTTTGGTCGGTACACCTATCTTGCAACCGAACTGTTTTGGGGAGTAGTTGCCGCAGCGTTGCTCCGCCGAAGCGGCTCGGAGCGTCTGGCCGTTCGGACAATACTGGTGTTGTATCCACTTGGGTATCTGTGGGATCGGTACACACTGAATGTTGGTATCTTTGAGATTCCACTTCGAACCGGCATCGACGTCGCAGGTATCCCACTGGAGGAACATTTGTTTATGCTTGTGGTACCCTCTATGGTTGTCGGCGTCCACGAAACGCTATCTGAGATGGACGCTACCTGACCGGCTCAAAGAATGGAATCGCCGGACGGAAGCCGAGTTAACGAAACGAAGGGCTTAAACAACTCACTCGCGTCTCTCACGATGCGGGACCGTGGGGTAGTGGTATCCTATGCGGATGGGGTCCGTATGACCTGAGTTCGATTCTCGGCGGTCCCATACGAAATTCTCTGGTTTTCATATCGCCGATTTTGTAAGTGCTGTCGAGTAATTTTCGAAGCGACCTGACTCTCTGATAGACGGGGACTATTTTCGTGGTCGTAGTGGCTATTCGACGATTTCAAGTGTTGTTTTGAGGTTGCGCGACAGTTCGGCTTCGAGATTCGGATACAGTCCAAACAGTTGGCCGAGCCGACGGCGAAAACGGCCGCGTTTGGTTTTCCCCACGATAACACGGTCGGCCGACTGTCTGGCAGCCTCGTCAATAATCGCCTCCTCGAGGACGTACCCTTGACGGACAATGTAGTGGGCCGGAATCTGTCCGAACTCGTTTTCAACAGCCGACCGGAATTGTTGCCGAGTGAGTTTTGAGCCGTTCTGCAGGAGCCTCACATGCAAGACAATCAATGAATCATCGGCGTCGGATGCATACTCGAGTCCACGTTGGATCGTTCGGTGGCCATCGTCCGAGAGCGGATACCGGATCGAAACGAGCGTGGTTGTCACAACTGACCGTAGTTCGCATGCGTATTTATATTGCTCTTCGAAAATCAACTCAGATAGTTACAACGCAGCGACCGTTTCGATGGGTAGTGGTTTCTTTTGAGGTCGCTTCGGGGATACCTCACTACGGTGTAGGCCAGTAGTTGGTTCTATCGCTCAGAGACACCGATATACTACTCTTAGAAACCCTGACACAGTATCGGTCGAAACAGTGTCAACTGTCGTATTCTCTGTGAAAATCTTATTATAATACTCTTGGCTATCTGGAGATGTGAAACTTGCTCGCGCTCGGACACCAGACGGAGTCGTTACGGGTACCTACGAGGATGGCATTCTCAAGACGGACTCTGAGGTGTATGAACTCGATCCACAGACTGATCTCCTTGCACCTGTTCGTCCCTCGACACTGTACTGTGTCGGCCGGAACTACGCGGCGACCATAGACCAGATGAACTACGAACGTCCGTCAGAACCTGATTTCTTTATCAAACCGTCTGTCTCTACACACCCACCGGAAACACCGATCCCGTATCCAACCTTTTCAACGGAGGTCACCTATGCTGGCGAACTTGCGGCTGTCGTTGACAAGCGAGCTAAGAACGTTGAGAAAGACCGCGTCGATGACATCCTCTGCGGCTATACAATTATGAACGATGTGGACGCGCTCGATCAACCTGGGCGGACAGCACGAAAGGCTTTCGACAGCTCCGGGCCGCTTGGGCCGTGGATCGAGACTGACCTCGAGCCAGTTGGACTCGAGATGCACACGACAATCAACGGTGAAGAACGCCAGCGTTCGAACACCGAGTTGATGTTGTTCAAACCTCGCGAATTTATTTCGTATCTGTCTGCCCGTCTCACACTCCAGGCAGGCGATGTCATCGCCTTTGGAAGCCCCGCAAACCCCGGGCTGATTGAGCCTGGTGACGAGATTGAAATCACGTATGACGGCATTGGCACGCTCCGAAATACGGTCGTCGAGTCTGAACACCCTGACCGATAGTCTCAGACTTGCTCGAGATGTCGCTTGCTGAGAGACGCTCCCACAGAGCAAGGAAGTCTCGCTGAACCGCAAGCAATCGAAATTGCACCAATTGAATAGTTCTGATAGCCTAAGGATATCATCTTCATACGGTCTCAGATGTTATCCGGAATACTACCGGGCGACAATCTACTAGTAGACTTGATAAATGTGAAATCTATACCTTTGCTGTCTCAGAAACACGAGTACCTAATAATCACATTTTTACTTTAATTTTGAAACTCTGTGTCGTCAGTTCTTTGTGTAGTGAATTTGCGGGTGTTCGGCTCTGTTGAATCTTTCTGAATATAAGATGGCTGTCTATTCATTAGGCAAAATAACTCTTTGGCGGGTCTTACGACCTCAAGAACAAACCTACTTGCACTAATGCAACCAAACCAGTAATATTTAATACTGGCTTCAACACAGCATATGTTGCGGGGAATTTGTTCCATCCCACACATACAGCAGTGGTATGGCAAAGGAAGCCGACTATCGAACACATGAACTGTCCAGACTGCAATAACGACCGCACACGCGTCCTTGATACCGGACCGAATGCAGATGGTGATGCTGTGCGGCGGCGACGTGAATGTCAGCGTTGTTCATTCCGTTTTACTACATATGAGCGACCAGAATGGGACTCACTCCAGGTAAAAAAGCGGGACGAAAATATCGAACCATACGATCAGCAGAAACTCCGCAACGGTATCATTCGAGCCGTAGAAAAACGGCCGATAACAGACGAACAAGTCGCAGAACTACTGGAAACACTCGAGACAGAGCTACGAGACAGAGACGAACGAATCGTCGCATCAAGTCTGATTGGAGACCTCGTCTCTGAGAACCTCCGCACGCTCGATAAGATTGCCTACATTCGATTTGTCTCTGTTTACAAAGCATTCTCTGAGCCGCAGGAATTCCTGAAAGAACTTGATGCAGTCTTGGATGCAGAACTCGACGATTTCGAAGCCCCGAACGACTCACAATGACACAAACACGCGCAGATCAAACGGATGTTCGGTCAATCCTCGACCGAGCAAGCATAGATTACAAACAGTCGTACAGAAAGCCACACAGTCGCGTTCGAGCGCACCGAATCATGAACGACGGAAACAGAAACCAACCAACAGCGAACGTTTTCTCTGGGGTACGTGCCAATGACTGAAAACAAAACTATCAGCGGAGATACAGAGACTGACATCTTCTCGGAACGAACACAGCTAAAACCGTATGAGTATAGCGAGTTCCTGGAGTACACTGATGCGATACGGAACAGTTACTGGGTTCACACGGAGTTCAACTTCTCTGGGGATGTTCAAGACTACAAGGTCAACACAACTCCTGCCGAAAAGACTGTTATCAAGCGGACTATGCTGGCGATCGCACAGATCGAAGTGCAGGTAAAAACGTTCTGGTCAGATATCTACGAACAGATGCCGAAAGCAGAAGTCGGCAGTGTCGGTATGACTTTCGCAGAGAGTGAAGTCCGACATATGGACGCCTACAGTCACCTCCTCGATGTGTTGGGGATCACTGATGACTTTGAGCAAGTGACTGAAGTGCCGGCTGTGAAAAATAGGATCGAATATCTTGATGAGTGTCTGGCGAATGCAGATAGTGAACATAAAGATGAGTATGTGATGAGCATCCTTCTGTTTAGTACGTTCGTCGAACACGTCTCGCTGTTTAGTCAGTTTTTGGTAATGACAAGCTTCGACAAATACGAAAAGAAATTCAAGGGGATCTCTAATGCAGTCGAAGCAACGAGTAAAGAAGAACAGATCCACGGCTTGTTCGGTGTAGAACTCATCGATGCGATCAAGAAGGAAAACCCTGAGCTGTTCGACGAGGAGTTTGAAGCTGAAATCCAAGACGCATGCCAGCAGGCATTCGAAGCAGAGATGGATATTCTCGACTGGATCTTCGAAGAAGGTGAACTCGAGTTTCTCCCACGAGAGTGCGTTGATGAGTTCCTCAAAGACCGGTTCAACCAGAGTCTGGAGAATGTCGATGTTGACCCTCTGTTCGAGACAGATGAGGAGTTAGTTGAGGAGACTCGCTGGTTCGATGAGGATATCATGATGACAAAGGACAACGACTTCTTCAGCAAACGATCGACCACATACAACAAACACACCCAGAGTGTTACCGCCGAGGAGATGTTCTAACAATGGCACAAGCAGAACTCACACAACTCAGAGAACAGCACAAAGAACCCTTCTACTGGTTGAACGAAGACAGCAAACAGTTCCTCAAAGAAGGATACCTGGTCGAAGGGGTCGAACCGAAAGAAAGGATCAGGCAGATAGCAGAGAACGCCGAAGGGATCCTGGATGAAGAGGGGTTCGCGGACAGGTTCTACGACTACATGGGCAGAGGATTCTACAGTCTCGCAAGCCCAGTCTGGGCGAACTTTGGACTGGATCGAGGCCTCCCTATCAGCTGTTTCGGCAGCTACATGGAAGACAACATGGAGAGTATTCTCTACACCCATGCCGAAGTGGGTGAAATGACCAAGTTGGGCGGAGGCACAAGCGGATACTTCGGTGAAATACGGCCAAGAGGCAGCCCAATAACGAACAACGGCAAGAGCAATGGAAGCTATAGTTTCACAGAACTGTTCGACACTGCAATCAATGTGGTGAGTCAGGGTGAAACTCGAAGAGGTCAGTTTGCAGGATATATCGATGTTGAACATGATGACCTCGAAGAGTGGCTCAACATCAAGACCGAGGGTGATCCGATACAGGATATTTTCTACGGTGTCATCATCGGTGATGAGTGGTTCCAGGAGATGATCAACGGTGACAAGGAAAAAAGAGGAAAGTGGGCAAAGATCATTGAGACACGGATCAATATCGGCGTCCCCTATATCATCTTCAGAGACAATATGAATGAGGGCAAGCCACAGGTCTACAAGGACAAGGACTACGAAATAAATGCATCCAACCTGTGTACTGAGATAGCACTACCGGCCACACCACAAGAGAGTTTCGTCTGCTGTCTCTCGAGTCTGAATGCGCTTCACTATGATGAGTGGAAGGACACGGATGCAGTTGAAACGCTGACACGCTTCCTTGATGCCGTGATGGAGGAATTTATCCAGAAAGCAGAAGGTACGCAGTTTATGGAACGGGCTGTGCGGTTTGCGAAAAGACACAGAGCAATAGGAATCGGTGTCCTCGGTTGGCACAGTTACCTCCAGAACAACATGATCCCGTTCGACAGCATGGAGGCAATGCAGAAAAACGAAGAGATATTCCGGACGATTAGAGACAAAAGTTACACAGCGAGCCAAGCGCTTGCCGATGAGTTCGGTGAACCAGAGGTACTTGAAGGATATGGCAGACGGAATACGACGACGATGAGTGTGGCTCCGACGAAATCAAGCAGTGTCATTCTGGGCCAAGTCAGTCCGAGCATTGAGCCATTAAAATCAAACTACTTCGTTAGAGATGGAGCAAAACTCAAATCGACTCAAAAGAACAGATTCCTCCAAGCAATACTAGAAGAGCGAGGAAAAGACGAGAGGGAAGTCTGGGACAGTATCGCAAATAAAGATGGTAGCGTACAGCATCTGGAGTGTCTGACGGATGAAGAAAAAGAGGTCTTCAAAACCTTCGCTGAGATACCGCAGATGGCGATTATCAACCAGGCAGCACAGAGGCAGAAACACATAGATCAGGCACAGAGCCTGAATGTCACGATTGATCCAAGTGAGGTAAGCGTCAAAGATATCAATCAACTCTACATAGAAGCTTGGAAGAAAGGAGTGAAGAGCCTCTACTATCAGAACAGTGTGAATGCTGCACAGAAATTCAGCCGAGATATCCTCGAATGTAAGGCCTGTGAGAGTTAATCACCCATCGGTAGGTGCGATACTGTGGTCACGTCTGAAAACCGTTCAGACATCCATACATTACAGGCCGCTAGAAATGAAGATGCTTCGTTGAATTATCAAGTGTGATAAACACCCATGAAATAATTTATATATTGTATGAAGTGTCACAATAACCTCTCAAATGTTACCCGGAACACTACCGTCCGAAAACCTACTAGTAGGGTCAATGAAAATGACATCTACTGCACTGGTAGGGTCAAATATACAGATTCAGCCAATCGAATGAACTACGCAGACACACCCGAAATGCCACTGCGATTTGTAGATCTGGGGAAACGAATTGAGAAATCAATATTCTCAGTCCCACCGCGGAGGATTGGCTTCTTGCGTGACCCCTCCTGCTTGAACTCGATTACGCCAAGCGATTCTAGCTCACCAAGATTGCGATGGACTTCTCGGTAGTCGCGGTCTACAGTCTCGGCTAGTTGGCGGATGCTTGCTGGCTCCGCAGAGACAATTGCCTCAATAAGTTCGAGGTTCGACGTACGCATGAGACGGGCGATATCGTCGAACTCTTCGAAATTGATGACAAAGCGCGTGTCTTGAGACACCTCCTCACCTGCATCACCAGCTTCGGCTCGACGTAGACGTTCACGCGCCGCTTGGCGGTGCTGTTCTGCCTGCTGAAACGTGATTGTGAGCGTGTTTTCGGTCATGGTTGGTCTTCGATTTCGTCGAGGAATCGGTCACGGAGTGCCATCATCCCTGGAAACTCGATTTCGGTGACACTGTCTGCCGTATGGCACTCGTGCCGACCGATGGTTTCATTTTCATTATCGTAGCGGAGGATGGTGCCACGTCCATCTGTGTAGCCGTAATGGAACGCGTAGCGGTACCCGCTTGGATACTGGGGGTCATCGGTTTTGATGATTTTCCGTCGGATGACACGGTTTTCAATGCGATCCTCAATATCTTCGATAACCGAATGACCCATCTCCACCCTATGGTATTGTCCCCATCACAATAAACGTATGGGAAAGATACCATACCGTGAGCACACAGTCCTCTTGGTGACTGCCGTTCAGTAGACGAAACGGCCTGACCTGCTATTATGTGTCGTAGTCACGCCGTCGACGGATTACTCTGAGTGGTCAAGACAAGCTACTGATGAAATGGGGATAACTACGAATTATCCACGAACAGTTAGACACCTATGCAAGAAACAGGGGTTGAATACTGCAGACGCAGTCAGTAAGATTGTTGTCCTGTTTTTGAAAGGGTGAGGGGGGCAAATCAATTCAAATCAGAGGGGGAACTGTCGAATTGAACTCACCAGTTACGACTAATGGTTGCAGAGGTATAAAAAATACCAATTCCATAATATTATCAAGTCTTTATCAAGACATATATTTGTAAGAAAGTATTCTATTAGATAGTGGAATGGAAGATACACTGCGCTATATCCGCGGTCACAATCTTGGAACCTTTCTTTCTGACGGATAATTGTCCTTGTCGGGGGGAGTCATTCCTCGACAGAGTAGATTGCTTTAGTTAGTCGACGTGTATCTGAATAAAGCGGGTTCAATACTGAGTGCAACTGGGACTGCTGACGGCTGGATAGTACGGTTCAGACGTGCTTCGAGATGCCAGTTTGACACGTTTCGTGAACAGTTAACCAATCGGGAATATCCGCAAGCCATTATTTGAGTAGAACAAGGTCCGCAAATAGAGCAGACCAACCTTGCCCCCAAAGTTGATCTGTTACCTGGAGAATCCCCCAATTCTCCACTTGAACATACCACTGTGAACTGCATAATACTATCTGTTATTTTACACATACTGATGTTTGCCGGAAATAATAATCAGTATATCAACATTATCAGAATTTCATCGTTCAATGTCGCTTAAACACGTAACTGTGCAATGTATGTGTCCATACCGATCTTCACAATCCTGGTTATTTTGAGTTATTGTATACCGTTACAGACGTTCAGATTGTGATAACAGATACTGGACAGCACAGCGAGTAGTCAGCGCCAATCTTCTTGATCATAGCTCCGAAACTCACTGCATGGACGACGAAACCATATCTGGTGAGCAACCCGACGACGTGACAGAAACGGACACAGAGGTTACGCTTGACGAAGTCGACCGAGGAATCCTATACGTTCTCCAGCGTGATGCGCGCAATATCACCATTGAGGAAATCGCAACTGAAGTAGAGGTTTCAGCGAGTACTGTCCGTAACCGCATCAACAAACTAGAGGACACGGAAGTCATCGAAAATTACACGCCACAGATCAACTACGAACGGGCTGGATTCCCACTCAAAGTGCTATTTATTTGCTCTATAGACCCTGATACCCGTGGGCAAGTTGCACAGGAGGTACTTGCTATCGCAGGCGTTGTTGATATAAACGAGCTGGTGACTAGCGAGCGGAATCTCCACATTCAATCAGTTGCCACAAGCACTCGTGATCTCACACGAATGACCAAGCAGTTGAACAAGCATGGACTCATTATCCACAGTTCGGAGATTATTACGAACCACTACGCCCAACCATGGGGTCATTTCGAATTTGAATAACAGGTTATGTGATAATCTGCGAAATTAGTTGTTTTTCTCCGTACGATTCTCTAATAATCTGCGCATATCGCAACCAAGGGGTTGTGAAATTGGCAAAGTATATCTCCTCTGCATCCGTTTGATTCATTGGGCGATTGGTTCACGTACTTGCCCCCTAACCCACGCCCTCCAGAATCCCCCACGTCTTCGGTAGCCCCTCCAGC